>OHAC01000883.1_pt1 | contig 29578 bp, 25 predicted proteins | sample 1577051 | NCBI WGS metagenome assembly OHAC01 (sample SAMEA3541499, study PRJEB24748) | human gut metagenome | biome: human gut; feature: human-associated habitat; material: faeces | place: China | collected 2012 | reverse complement strand
TATCTAGTTCTCAATTACAGAAAGATCTGGTGAAAATGGGGACAGGAGTGGCTATTCTTTCCGAATATTCTACGAGAGATCTGGTGTCGTCAGGAAGAGTACTCAGATTTGAAATGGAGCGAAACTGCCTGAGCAGAAATATTTATATGGCAAAGGATAAAAAGGGAATCCTGAATTCTCTCGCATTGGAATTTGATAAATTTGTAAAATCTAATTTTAAATTAAATTAATAATGGCTATTGCTACTATTGGTTCACACATAATAGGAGTGGAATAAGTTTAGTTTAATTCAACATTTCTTTCAGGAAAGACAATTTACAGATATGGTATCAATGGTATTATAGAGGAAGGGATGAAAACAGATTGTGTGGAAGATGTAAAAGATATAGCAGGATTGAGAAATATTGTTATTTTTCTATCTCAAAAATTGTAATACCCAAGGAAACTTATAGCTTGAAATTAAAAACTTTCCTTAGATGATAGCGAATGTCAGCGACCTTCAAAGAAGTTCCATGAGTAAGGTTTGGCTCCCTCGATTTTTAATTTTTAGGCTTAGGTTAAGACAATTCTCCAAACTTCCAAGTACTTGTATTCACTACTGGTCTTTTTTTGAATTGACCGGATTAATTAATGATTTATTATCGCGGTAGCATGCCCATTAATTTTTTAAAATCTTTCCCACTAAATTGGCGAACTGAATACTAAAAAATCTGCTAGGTCTTGATGGTTGATTTTAAGGATTTGTTTTAAGAGGTGAAGTTGAAATGTAGATTCTTCTAATTAGTTTATCGAAGGAGGGAGACTACAAAAGATTTCGAAAAAAGGTGCTATTGATATCTTATTTTTAATAACTTTGACAACATTCTTTTTATTTTTGACAAAGATGCTTGTCAAAAATAAAAAGAAGCGTTACAATGGTTTTAGATAAAGAAGGAGAGGTATTCTTATGGGAGGCATGTGGATTTTATTTATCCCTTTTCTGATTCTAATTTATACGGACTCAGAAAAGAAGATAAAAAGGTTGAACAAACGCATCAGACGATTAGAAAAACAAGTGAAAGGAAATCAAGACATGTCTAGACTTTTAGAAGAATTGAAAGGCCAAACGGCCACTGTTACAGTAGATGGTGTTGGATTTGAGTATGAAATTATAGATATCGATGAAGATTGGGTCAAACTGACTCGTGTGAATCATAAACAACAGAGGGAAACCAAGTTAGTTCGCATCGAAGATATTCAGGGTATTCAACTATAAGGGGGCGAAAGCCATGATCTTAAAAAATCGACTGAAAGAGCTGAGGGCGCGTGATGGTCTCAACCAATCCGAGCTAGCCAAGCTAGCAGGGGTCTCGCGCCAGTCCATCAGTCTCTTGGAACGTGGTGAGTATACACCTTCTGTCATTATCGCTATGACTATTGCCCAGGTCTTCAATGAACCAGTGGAGAATGTCTTTAGTTTAGTAGAGGGAGAGGAATAATATGAAAAAGCGACAACAAGAACGATCCGCTCGTTACCGGTTTTGGAGAAATGTCGGAATCATCACAGGTTCCGGCTTGATTGGAGGAGTCATTGGTTTTTTGACAGGCATGTTCGGATCCGAAAAACTCCTTGAAATCCAATCCTTCTTTAGTAAAGAAGGACTCCTTTGGGGTTCAATACTTTTGTTTCTTATCGTGTTTATGGTCACGATAGCCTTACTAATAAGCGCGAGAAAAGTCCATCAAAAAATGCTCCAGATAGAAGACGAAGAGGAAGCCTATCACTATGACATCCAGAAGAAAAAACTGTTTGGGTTAGCGACCATTTTTAAAGGAGTCATGATCTTGCCATACTTTTTAGTCATCATCTTTTATAGTCAATGGGTGTATATGGATAGACCTTCCACAGGGCACTTAGCTTTTATCTTTGGAACATTTACCATGCTCTATCTTTTTCTTGTCTTGATTGTCCTATTTTTCTTATCAGATATCTTCTTTCGCAAGACCTTCCATATGCTTTATGGAAAACCGATTCCTCGCAACGCCAATACCAAGGAAGTGCGTGAATTCACGATGAGTATGATGGATGAAGCAGAAAAACAGATTAGCTACGAGGAAAATTTCGAAGTGGTCGTCAAGTTAAGCAATTATGTCTTACCGCTTTCCTTAATTGCGATATTCTTAGTTGGCATTGCTTTCCATACAGATATCTTGTTAGCATTAGTAGTGGTATCACTGATTTATGTCTATATCTTGGTCTCTCAGTACAAGATTACCAAACGTTATTATAAAGAGTAGAGGAGTCATCTATGTTAGAAATCAGAAATTTAGAGAAGAGCTTTGGCAAGAAGCAAGTCTTGTTCGGGATTGACTTGACTGCGAAAAAAGGGTCTATCTTAGGTTTGATCGGGAAGAACGGATCAGGGAAGACCACCATCTTCCATAGTATCCTCCGCTTCCTTGACTACAGTGGTGATATCCAATTGGATGGCAAAGCAATCAGTCAAGAAACCTATAAGGAAATTGGCTACCTGCCAGAAGAGCGGAGCCTCATGCCCAAGTTGACCGTCTACGAACAAGTCCGTTACCTTGCTAATCTCAAAGGCATGTCAACTGCTGAGGTCAAGAAGAAACTTCCAATCTGGATGGAAAAACTCCAAGTAAAAGGGAGATTAACCGATAAGATTAAGAGCCTCTCAAAAGGGAATCAGCAAAAGGTTCAATTGATCATTACTATGATCCATGAGCCAAAATTGATCATCTTGGATGAGCCGTTTAGTGGACTGGATCCTGTCAATACAGAAGTCCTCAAGCAGGTCATTTTTGAAGAAAAAGAACGTGGGGCGACCATTATCTTCTCTGACCACGTCATGACCAATGTGGAAGAACTCTGTGATGAGTTGGTCATGATTCGTGATGGATCTGTAATTCTCTCAGGTCCTGTACAAGAAGTTCGCAATAGCTTCGGGAAGACTCGTCTCTTTGTATCCAATGACTTCAGTAAAGAGGAGTTGGAAGTATTGCCTCATGTGACCAAGGTGACCATGACCAAGCAAGGCCTTTGGAAGTTGGTATTGGATGATGAAACAGCAGGTCCAGTCCTCTTTGATCAGTTGACCAAGGGTCGCTATCTGGCAACCTTTGACCAACAAGCCCCAACCATTGATGAAATCTTTAAACTAGAATCAGGAGTAGAAGTATGAAACAAATGCTGATTGTTATCAAAGAAACTTATCTACGTCAAGTGAAATCATGGAGTTTTTTCCTGATGGTTCTTTCTCCCTTTCTCTTTATTGGATTGTCGATTGGTTTGAACTACTTCGTTGGCTCATCTACATCTGCGAAAAGCAATATCGCCTTGATAACAGATCAAGCTCCTGTCAAGGAAGGCTTGAAAGGAACCGATGGCTTGACCTTTGACTATAAGGATGAAGCAGCAGCTAAGAAGGCCATGAAAGAGGAAGAGATCAAGGGAATCCTCACAGTTGAAGAAAAGGATGGCCAGCTAGAGGCTCGCTACCAAAGTGAGGATGCCATGAAGCCAGATTTCAAATCAGTCCTTATGGCTAAATTGAGTCAGGTCCAACAAATGCTCAATGTTTCTAAGGCGGATTTAAGCCAAGAGCAGTTAACAGCCCTCTCTCAACAGGTCTCATTGACTGAAAAAATTGATGAGAAGAAAGAAGGACTGAAAATGGTGCAGACCATGGTAGCTGGAGGTATCGGTTTTCTTCTTTACATAATTCTGATCTTTTATTCAAGTATCACTGCTCAAGAGGTAGCCAGTGAAAAAGGAACCAAGATCATGGAAGTGGTCTTCTCAAGCATTCGTGCAACTCACTATTTCTATGCTCGCATGATTGGTCTTTTCGGAGTGATTTTTACCCATATTGGTATCTATGCAGTTGGCTTGGGAGGCGTTTGGATTTTTAGAGATTCCATTCCTCTTGTGAAAGATATTTTATCTCCAGACTCACCTATCACCCAACATATTGGACAATCCATTTCCTTGAATACCTTCTTCTTTATCATTCTTGGAATCTTCATGTACGTCGTTCTTTCAGCTTTCCTAGGGTCAACAGTTGCTCGTCCTGAAGATACAGGAAAGGCCATCTCTCCTCTGATGATGTTAGTGATGGTTGGATTCTTTGGAGTGACTGCCTTGGGTAGCGCAGGAGATGTCCCTCTATTGAAGATTGGATCCTACATTCCATTCATTTCAACTTTCTTCATGCCATTCCGTACCATCAATGGCTATGCAAGTGGACTTGAATCATGGGGGTCATTCGGAATTGCCTTGGCCTTCACGCTCCTCGGCACCATGATCATTGGAAAAATCTATTCTAGTCTCATCTTACAAACAGATGATCTAGGTTTAGTCAAGACTGTTAAAAAAGCTTTAAGCTATCGTTAAAAGAGACACCTTCAGTGGATACTGGAGGTGTTTTGCTTTGTGAAATCATTGCTGTTTGGTCTTCTTTACTTTATAATGAAAGTAGAATGAAAAGGAGGCGGACATGAAGTATATTGAGTTTGCTGAAAATGAGCGTCTGTCCACGATTGTCCTTGGGATGATGAGGATCAGTCAGATGAGTGAAGATGAGGTGGAGGCAGCCTTGTCGATTGGCATCAACACCTTTGACCTAGCGGATATCTATGGCGATGGCCAGTGTGAGGTCCTGCTGGGGAAGGTTCTAAAGCGCCGTCCGGATCTTCGGGACCAGATGTGGATCCAGTCCAAGTGTGGGATTCGCAAAGACGGCTTTACCTATTTTGATTTTTCTAAGGACTATATTTTGGACTCCGTCGATGGCATCCTCGATCGTCTGCAAATCGAGCGCTTAGATAGTCTCCTCCTTCACCGACCGGATGCTCTCATGGAGCCTGAAGAAGTGGCAGCAGCTTTTGATCACTTAGAGCAAGCGGGCAAGGTCCGTCATTTTGGGGTGTCCAATCAAAATCCTATGATGATGGAATTGCTCAAAACGGCTGTCAAACAGCCTCTCAAGGTCAACCAGTTGCAGTTGAGTGCCGCCTTTACACCGAGCTTTGAGGCTGGTTTTCACGTTAATATGGAAGGGCCAAAAGCAGCCGTGCGAGATGGCAGTGTCTTTGAGTATTGTCGCTTAACCGATACGGTGATTCAAGCTTGGTCTGTCCTCCAACATGGCTTTTTCAAGGGAAATTTTGTCGGCAAGGAAGAGTTTGCGGCCCTTAATCACGTCCTTAATGACTTGGCGAAAAAATACCAGGTCACTCCGACAGCTATCGCCCTGGCTTGGGTACTTCGTTATCCGGGTAAGATGCAGGCCATCATCGGCACGACCAAACCCCAGCATGTCCTTGAAGCGGGGAAAGCAGCAACAGTCACCCTAACGCGCAAGGAATGGTACCAAATCTACCTGGCTGCAGGTAATGATTTGCCTTAGAATATTTATTAGTAGACCAGACTTCACTTGTATCAGTGGGCTGGTTTTTTTGTTTTATGCTTTACGGATTTTTCTTGACAATTCTTTCTTTGTTATGGTATTCTTTATGCAACATATGTTGCGCAACAACTGTTGCGAGAAAGGGATCTTATGCCACCAAAGGTTAAATTTAGTAAAGAGACTATGATTGGGACGGCTTTACAATTGGTGAGAGAAGAGGGCATGGCTAGTTTGACGGCTAGGGCATTAGCTGAGAAACTGGGAGCTACACCAAGAGTCATTTTTGGGCAATTTGCTAATATGTCTGAGTTACAAGCAGAAGTTATTGTTGCTGCGGAAATGGTAGTGGTGCAGTATATACGCAAGGCTTTAGAAGACGAGAAGCCTTTTCGGTCTGTCGGGGTTGCTTATATCCTTTTCGCCTCAAAAGAGCCCCAACTTTTTCAATTGCTTTTCCAAAATCCTAGCAAAGATCCGATTCGTCGCTTTCAAGATTTTCTTCCCATGAAGGATCATAGTTACCAATTGATTCTGGATTCGATCGTTGCAGACTATCCTTTGACTGTAGAGGAGGCTGGTCGCTTATACCAGCATCTATTTATCTACTCACACGGGATGGCCTCTATGGTTGCTTCTGGTATTTATCAGTTCAGCATGAAAGAAGTGATTGGATTATTGACAGAGGTTTGTCAATCTCTCATCAAAGAAATGGTAGGAAAGAAATGATTCAACTAGAAAATATTCACAAAAGTTACAGCCAAACCAAGGTTTTAAAGGGGATTGATTTGCAGATTCAAGACCAGGATGATGTGGTTATCCTTGGTCCTTCTGGATCAGGGAAATCAACTCTCTTAAACGTGTTATCAGGCTTAGAAAAGGTAGACGAAGGGCATATCGTCATTCAAGGACAAGATTTATCGCAACTCTCGGATGCTCAATTGACGGCCTTTAGACGGGAGAAGATTGCCTTTATTTTCCAGCAGTATTATCTATTGCCGAATCTAACGGTTAGACAAAATGTAAAGATGGGAGCTGATCTGGCAGACAATCATGATTTTTTGCAGATCATCGAGGATTTGGGACTTGGCGATAAGCTGGACAAGTATCCGAGTGAATTGTCGGGTGGGGAACAGCAGAGAGTCTCCATTGCTCGGGCCTTGGCCAAAAAGCCAGAGATTCTCTTCTTAGATGAGCCGACGGGAGCCCTCGATGAAGAAACAGGGCGCAAGATTCTCGACTATATCTGGAAACTGAAGGAAAAGCTGGGCTTTACCCTCATCATGGTGACGCACAACCAAAATATTGCGGATATGGCCAGAACCATCATTCGTGTCAATAGTGGCAAGATTACTGAAGTTGTGACCAATGATCAACCTCAGACTGCCTATGAGATTGGATGGTAAGCCATGTTTTCAGTAAAAGATATTCGAAAATTAGTTGTCGTTAGTATCATTGGGGCTTGTGCGGTCTTTGTGGCCAATCTCTTCTTGAATTTTTACCTGGATATCGAGCAGTTGGAGATTTCTAAAACCAATCCCATGATGCAGACCTACTATGATGCCCAGGTTTCGCTTTCCTGGATGGTGGCCATGGTCAGTGGGGTCGTCTTGTCCTTGACGTCGGTCCTTCTCATGTGTTTTTATATCAAACAATTTGTTGATGACCACAGGGAACAATTAGGAATTTTAAAAGCTTTGGGCTACAGCAATGGCCAGTTGGCTAAACGGTTTTGGGCCTTTGGACTCAGTTTTGGAGCTGGAGCGCTTCTTGGCTATTTTGCTTCTTTTCTTATGATGGGACATTTTTACGACTTCCGTAATGAGAAGGGGATTTTGCCAGAAATTACCATTCACTTTCACTGGCAGCTCTTGCTTGCTTTGGTGATGCTACCAACGACCTTCTTTATGGTTCTCGCGATTGGTTATGCTAGAAGACAACTACAAACCCCGGCTCTTCGATTATTGAAAAAGTCCCCAAGTCCGATCAAGGTCAAAAGGAGAAAGAGGGTTCCTAAGAAAGAGAAAGACTTCCTAAAAGAGCTATCCTCGTCACTGATATGGGGGAGAAAATCGATCTTGTTTTTTGTGGTCTTTGGCTCCATGTGTTTTGCGGCCATGGTTCAATTGTCCTTTGGCCTCAGGGATTACACAGATGATATCATCCAAACCATGATGATCATGATTGGCTTGATCCTTTCTTTCTCGATACTCTTTTTGTCATTAGGGATTGTTGTCTCAGAAAGTCGTGAAACCTTGGCCTTGATGAAGGCTTTTGGCTACACAAATCGTGAATGCCAAGGTCATATTCTCGCTCCCTATCGTTTCTGGGCTTATCTAGGATTTGTTCTTGGGACGGTTTATCAATATGGCATCATGGAAATCTTGATTGGAGTCATCAAAGATACGGTTCCTGAAAAGATTGAGCATAACTTTGATTGGAATGTGTGCTTCTGGACCTTGCTTGGCTTTGCTGTGGTTTATGAAAGCCTGTTTTATCTATCCAACAGAAAACTCCAAAAGCAAACCATCAAAGAAGTACTCTTAGCTGAATGATTTATGACAGTAATCCTTAATATCAGTACTTTTTAATGAGAAAAAATAGAAGATTCATTGACTTTAGACCTCTTAAAGAGGTCTTTTTCTCTTATGAAAACGCTACATAAGAGACTAAATGCACTATCACAATCTTGTGATAGTTTACATCTTCTTAACATTGTCCCGAAATTCTTGCATTCTCTATTGTTAAAGCGTAAGATAGACACTGTTTTAATTTTAGTGCATTAAAACATGTCTTGTAATATTTCTAGATGTACAAGGCAGAAAGAATTTTATGAAAGAGGAGTCTCGAATGTCAGATAAACAAATGAAAACCCTTGGTTGGGTGGCAACCTTCATGTCAGTTATGATGTATGTATCATACGTACCACAAATCATGGACAATTTGTCTGGTCATAAAGGAAACTTTATCCAACCATTGGTAGCTGCAGTCAACTGTAGCCTTTGGGTTTACTATGGTCTCTTTAAAAAAGAACGTGACCTTCCCCTTGCTGCGGCCAATGCACCAGGTATTATCTTTGGTTTAATTACAGCATTGACAGCTTTGTTCTAAAATAAAGCGAAATTTCTTTCTATATTATTTTTCTTAACGCAGAAAACGAGAGCAGAACTAGCGACAGTTAAAGATTGTCGTTCTAGTTTCACTCTCGTTTTTTGTTTTTAGTTATTAAGAAGAGCCTTGATAGCATCTTCCATTTTCAGTGGTTCAGTTTTGGAAGAAAAACGTTCGACGACTTGACCTTCACGGTTAATCAAAAATTTAGCAAAGTTCCATTCAATTCTAGCCCCAAGCGGTCCAGATTTTTCTTGTTTTAGCCAGTCAAAAAGTGGATCTGCTTCCTTTCCATTGACCTTGATTTTGGCAAACCGAGGGAAGGTTGTATGGTAATTGAGGGTGCAGAAGGTATTGATTTCTTCAGCACTACCAGGTGCCTGCCCCATAAACTGATTACAAGGAAAATCAAGAATCTCGAATCCTTGGTCTTTGTATTTGTCATAGAGTTCCTGCAAACCTTGATACTGTGGCGTCAAACCACAGCCTGTTGCTGTATTAACAATTAGAACTACCTTTCCCTTATAGTCCTGGAGAGACACAGGTTGGTCAGCTTGATCTGAAACTGAAAAATCGTATAAGGATGTCATAGAAAATCTCCTTTTATTTGTTTGAGACTATTATAGCAAAGTTAGTCAGAGAAGTGATTTTTCAGGAAGACTAGAGATTAAATGGTGTTTGTGATAGTAATTCTTTATCTTGGTGTTAAGAATTACTTATAGCTGACGGTAATAATACTATGTAAGGTCATGTGCTTAAAAGAAGGTAACAATAGGTTTTAACGTTATTTGGGTTACTATATCATAAATTTTATTTATGGCTAGGGATAAGATTTCTTTATTTTTCGGATGTGATAATCTCTGATAAGATAATGTCATTCAGTTTTGAAGCAGCTAGTGATAATAGGAGTTGAAAGTATTTTAGGTATGTTCATTAGCTGTTGATATTAGGATAAGAGAAAAGGAGATTCTTATGTCAGAAAAAAGAGAGTTAGTTTTGAAAGCATTTCGTGGAGAAAGTGTTGATCGTGTCCCGGTGGGATTTTGGCATCATTTTACTACTGAAGACGAGTGGTTACATGGTTTTGAAAATCCAGAAATTATTGATAAAAATAAGGCTGGTCATAAAAAATTTATTGAAGAAGTCAAACCTGATTTTGTTAAATTGATGAGTGATGGTTTCTTTGCATATCCACAGCCTGCTTTTAAAGACTTTAAGTCAATCAGTGACTTGCAAACAATTGAACCTTTAGGAGCAAATCATCCTTGGATTTCTGCACAAGTTGAACTTGTAAAAAGTTTGATTGCTGATTTTCCTGAAGATATTGTTGCAATTTACAATATCTTCGCTCCGGTTACTTATTTTAAATGGTTAGTTGGAAAGGTTTCAGGTGGAGATGATCCTATCGCAGATTACATTGAGGAGAACCGTGAAGCTTTGAAGCATGTTTTAGATGTTATTGGAGAAGACATTGCAAGTCTTAGTCAGAGAGTGATTAAAGAAGCTGGTGCTGATGGTATTTACCTAAGTGTTCAAAGTATTCAAGATAATCGTGTTAGCGCTGAGATTTATAAGGAAATCATTGCTCCAAGTGAATTAAAGGTTTTAGATGCAGCCAATGAGGCCAAGGGTCATAACATTCTACATATTTGTGGCTACGAAGGGGCCCGCAATAACGTTGAACTCTTTAAGGATTATCCTGCTCAGGTAATTAATTGGGCGGTTGGTCCTGAGGGAATTAGTTTGGCAAAAGGCCGTAACATTTTTGGAGGTCGTACAGTTCTTGGTGGGTTTGAAAATGGAAAAGATGGTCTTCTATATACTGGAACTAAAAAAGCTATTCAAGAAAAGGTTAGGGAGATTATTGCTGATAATGGAACCCAAGGGTTAATAATTGGTGCTGATTGCACGATTCCAAGTGATATTAACCATGAGCGTATTGAATGGGTACGTGAAGCAGCAATTTTGTAAGAAAAAGGAGAGATTAATATGAGTAAAAAGACATGGATTATTGGTGGAGCAGTTGTTGTAGCACTTATTGGGGCTACAGTTATTGGACGTAGCTTAACAGGAGATAAAAAAGCAAAATCAGACTCTGGAAAGGTAACAACATTAAAAGTTGCCCATACTCAAAACTATGTTCCTTATGATTTTGTTGATAAGGATGGTAATTCTGATGGCTATGAGGTAGCTGTATTAAAGGAAATTGATAAAAAGCTTCCACAGTACAAATTTGAATACACTGGAACAAGTGATGATGACCTTTTGATTGGTTTAGAGTCAGGTAAATATGATATTGGTACTAAGGGCGCGTGGTATACAGATGAACGTGCTAAAAAATTTATTATTCCGAAAGATCCAATTGGAGCAAGTATTATTGGATTTACCATTCGTAAGGATGATAAAGATAAATATAAAAATATCTCTGATTTTGCAAAACAAAATGGTCGATTGGTGCCAATCTCACCACAAAATGCTCAGTGGAATGTTATCAAAGACTACAACGATGAGCATAAAGATCAACCAATCGAGTTGACATCTGCGGAATCTTTCCAAGTTTCAGATGCCTATGCATGGGTTTTGGAAAATCGTTATGATGCTTACTTTGATATTAAATTATCTTTTGAAAAGGCTGTAACTGATAAAGATGGTGCGTATCATCAATATGCGGATAAATTGACTTGGTTCCCTTATAAAGGAATTCCAACATATCCACTTTTGCATCGTGATAGTAAGAATGAAGAGTTTTCAAAAGAATATACTAAGGCAATTAAGGAACTAAAAGAAGACGGTACACTTGAAAAGTTGTCTAAAAAATACTTTGGTGAGGATGTCTTCTCATACGTAGACAAATAAGTAATTGTAACGTCGTAAAGTAGGATGTTTTGATAAGCTTCTGAAGTGAGTTTAGTTAGGAGAAATTATGGTCAATTATGACATTTCAAAAGTTTTTGGAGCATTACCTGAAATCATAAAGGGCTTACCGATGACATTATTGGTTATCTTATTAACGACTTTACTTGGGTCGTTATTAGGAGGATTAGTTGCTTGGGCAAGCCTTTCTAAGGATAAAGCTTTAGAGAATTTGGCTAAGGGATATGTTTTTATCTTACGCTGTACCCCACCGATTGTGTTGCTATTTTTAGTATTTTACGGAGTTCCAGAATTTCTTAATTGGTGGTTAGGATTAGATATTAATGATTGGTCTAAATTGCTATTTGTTCTTGTGACTATGGTTCTCCTATTCTCAGCAATGATATCAGAAGTATTTAAAGCAGCTTATCAAGCAATCCCTAAAGGACAATTAGAAGCTGGGCTTAGTATTGGGCTTACTTCTGAACAAACCTTTGTAAGAATTATTGCCCCTCAAGCATTTAAGGTTGCTTTACCAAATATTACAACAGCTATACTTAACCTTATGCGCGATGCAGCTTTGGCTTATACGATTGGTTTTATTGATGTAATGGGCAAAGGGAACCTTTTGATTAGTCGCCATTTAGGAAATTATTCTTTGGAGACTTATACAGCTGTTGCCTTTGTTTATTGGGGAATAGCATTAATTCTATCGTTGATTTCTAGGATAGCAGAGCAACAATTGAGTGTAAAAGAGAGGTAAAAAATGAATATTACTTTTATAATAGATACCTTTATCAAGGCTTTATATGGTGTTCCGGTAACACTGGGGATCATGGTTGTGGCTATTCTATTGAGTTTTCTACCTGCTTTATTTCTCGCTTTGGGTCAAATTTATAAGGTACGAGGTGTTAAGACTTTTTCAATTGTTTATCTTGCGTTTATTCGTGCAACACCTCCAATTCTTTTAATTTTATTCTTTTATAGTTTGTTCCCTAGTTTGTTAAATCAGTTTTTTAAAGGTATTGGGAGTCACATAGATGTCTTCAAAGTTAATCCGCTTTACTATGCCTTTATTATCTATAGCTTGATGACGACAGGAAGCTTATCGGAAATCATTCGATCAGCATTACTAACTGTTGATAAAGGTCAACTAGAAGCTGCACAAGCCATAGGTTTAACTACAAGGCAAGCTTATCTGAGAATCGTTTTTCCTCAGGCACTTAGGTCTGCTCTTCCCAATTTGTGTAACTTAGTTATCAATATTGTAAAAGGAACGTCACTTGTCTTTGTTATGACGATAAAAGATATTACCGCAATTGCACGAGTCGAAGCAGCATATGGATATCAATATTTTGAATCTTATTTTGTCATCTTCATTTTATATTTAATCATTTGTGGTATCATTCAAGTTCTCTTTAACTTTGGAGAAAGAAAATTGCAATTTACATAGAGGGAGTCACTATGCTAGAAGCTAAACATATATCAAAAACATTTGGAGATCGTCAGGTTCTTGTTGATGTCAATCTACAAGTGAAACAGGGAGATGTGGTTGTCATCTTGGGACCATCAGGTTCAGGAAAAACAACTTTCTTGCGTTGCCTTAATCATTTGGAGAAAGCAGATGGAGGTCAATTAACAATTTCAGGTAAGGACTACTCTTTGGATAAGTTATCAAAGAAAGATATTTTAGATATCCGAAAGAAGACAGCTTTTGTATTTCAACATTACAATTTATTTGCAAACAAGACTGCCATTGAGAATATCTTGGAAGGTTTAGTGATTGCTAGGAAAGTTCCCAAAAGTGAAGCGCAAGAGATTGCTGAAGAAGCACTTAAAAAAGTTGGTCTTCTGGATTTTAAAGATTACTACCCATCACAACTTTCAGGAGGACAACAACAACGTATTGGTTTAGCTAGAGCAATAGCAGTTAAACCAGAAGTTATCTTGTTAGATGAACCAACATCAGCCCTTGATCCAGAACTAGTTGGGGATGTTCTGGACGTCATGAAACAACTTGCTCATGAAGGAACAACAATGGTAGTTGTGACTCATGAGATGGGGTTTGCACGAGATGTAGCTAATCATGTCGTTTTCATGGATGGTGGTCATGTCATCGAAGAGGGGAGTCCAAAAGACATTTTTTACAGACCAAAAGAAAAACGTACCCAACAATTTTTGGCACGTATTCTTTCTGATGCTAGTTATGATTTGGAATATATGATTTAAAAAATCTGCTGTTTTAATTAGGAATGAAAAAAACAAAGACGAGTTTAGATGGTCTTTGTTTTTTATTGCTTATAAGTAGTCTACTGCAAGAATAGGAGTGTTCTTTTTAGCCGGTACACGTGTTTTCACACCATTATTCCCTTTAGGGAGACGTAATTTTGTAGTTCCTTGGTTTGAAGAATTTGTTTGGTGTTTGTAGTTGACAGGAATACGCGTTTTCACACCGTTATTGCCTTTAGGAAGACGAAGTTTTTTAGCACTTGTTGATGTAGCTGGTGTTACAGGTTTTTCAGCTGTTCCTTCAGTAACTTCCTTGTAAATATAAGTGATTGTCACAGTATTTGAAATACGAATTTTGTGTGACTTAATTTCTTGATCATCAGTTGATTGTAGCTTATATGTTTTACCATTTGCTTGGATCGTTTCAGGCGCAGTCGGGAAATAGGCATAGTAAGCTAAATCAATATCGCGTCTAACCATGTTGACTTTGATTGGAGCAATTTCCTGTCCCTTCTCATCGACAAAACGGGCCTGTTGCGCGACAGTTGGAGCAAGGTCAACATCATCATAGAAGTAGGTGACATCAATAATAGGACTTGAAGCAATTCCTTTTTTAGGTGCGCCGTAATTACTCTTATTGTTAAGTACTATATCGTCGTATTTAGCAAAATACCATGTTTTTCCATTTTCATCGGTAACCGTTGCTGGCGCAAAAGCAGCAGTGTCGTATTCAGTGAAAGCAGGAGTTTTAATCGTTGCGTAAAGCACATCCTTTTGAGAGCTAAATTGTGAGTAACTTGCTTCGGTTGTTCGACGGATGTGATGGATACGAACTTCTGACACACGCTCATCAACTGTTGGTGTGTTTACAACTGGACTTGGTTCTTCAAGATTTACAGGGCTTGTATTTTCAATTGTTGGTGCAGGTGCAGTTACTTCCTCACTAAGGATAGCAGTGCTCGCTGAGCTAACCTCAGTTGCAGGATTAGTAGTAGTTGTTGTGCTTACTGATTCGTTAGCTAGATTAACATCAACGGCTGAAGCAGGGATGTTTTCAACAACTAGGTTTTCAAAAGAAGTGTTATCAAGAGCCTCTGTAGCGGGAAGACTTACTGGCAATTCTTGTTCATCTGCAAGTGCAGAAGATGATAGACCAAGTGCTAAAATTGCAGCACTAAGACCAATAGTAGCATGTAATTTCTTATTCATGTTCATTAATTCCTCCTTGATATATGATGATTATAACAGAGGTGATTATAAAAGTCAAAAAATTAAAAATATGTAAATTGAAAAAATTTGTTTGATACTTAAAATGATTTAAAACATGATAGTAATAGTACATTACGAGTGTTAATGTAAAATTTCATTCAAAAATTAGGGCTTTTTATGATTTTCTAGAGGATTCATAAAAGTGATTTATGTTTAATAAAAAACTTATATTTCAAAAACTTTAATCAATAATATATGAACATTTATTGTCATATCCCTGATAATTGTAGCAGTTCTCTATTCTCTAGTTACTCTGGTCTTGACGAACCTTATCCACTATACCATGTTGAATATTGATTATGAAACGCCTATACTTTACAAAGAGGTTTAGCTTTTATTTTTGTTATGGTTACCAACCTTCTAAGTTTTAAGATGAGAATGCCAGGCCCTTCTAGCCAATAATTTTGGTGTCAAAAAAACCAAGACTTTCGTCTCGGTTTCATCTCATCTTATGACACGACATGTCCGTCTTTGTCGAAGGTATAGAGTTTACCGTCGATGAGGACAGAGCGGTTAGAGTATCTTTCACCTATTTTAGGGTCCAAATAGTAGGTGTAGTTATCAACTGTGACGAAGCGTCCTAGGACTTGTTTGCCTTCAGCGTCGAAGTAAAGGACTTTGCCGTCAACTTCTTGGAAGCCGGTCACTTTTTCACCTTTGTCATTGTAATAGTAGTTGTCACCTTTATCGTAGACAATGCGATTGCGATAAGCAGGCTCACCCTTGCGGTCAGCAACTACACCATTGTCATCAGCATTATAGGCTCTGTCTCCGATGACAAAACGTCCTGTTTCGAGGTTTCCACTAGCTCGGAAGTAGTAGTCTTTGCCATCGATGGTTTGCCAACCAGTAAGAGCAGCTCCATCGTTACCATAGTAGCGTGTTGGGTAGTATGGGAAGCGTGGAGAACCTTCGTAGTTGTATGATTTTGAAAAGGCGTTGCGTGTCATGATACCAGTCAATTGGTCAAATTGGTAAGTTTTACCGTTGATTGTAACCTCTGTGCCTTTGGCTTGACGGCCATCTTCATAGAAATAGTAACTGACGCCATCAAAGGTCTTCAAACCAGTGACTTTTTGACCATTTTCATAGAGATAACTTGTGCCGTTACGATCCGTCTGCAATTGGTCAAAGTGGATGGCTTTTTCTTTTGTCACATCAATACCCTTATCATCAAAATTAAAGGTCACACCACGATAAGTAAGGGCTTTGTTAGTTGTTGCAATGGCAACGTTTGTGGTTACTTTTTGGCCATTTGGTGCTGTGAAGGTCATAGGTGTTGAGTCGAAATGGTAGAGGTGTCCATTAAGAATATCCCATTCGTCAAAAGTTGACCATTGTGATTGGCGGATGTGACTATATTTAGACCCAATAATCTTACCATCATACTGATAAGGGCCTTCTTTGATTTTACCGTCAGCATCTGTGATAAAGACATCCACAAGTTCATAAGCATTTTCACCAGTACGTTTGAATTCAGGATAGAGACCGTTTGTCAAGAGTTTTCCATCTGGGCTAAAGAGTTGAGAGTTGATGACTCCTGTGTAGAGGTTTCCTTTGGGGGTGTCCTCATCAGAATAGTCGCTAGCATAGTAACGGTTGCCATCAACTTCAAACCAACCTGTCTTGAAGGCACCGTCATTGCCAGCGTAATAGATGTTTTCAGAGAAGTTGCCATAAGGGCCAGTTGATGTATCGTGATAAAAGGCATTACGAATGATAGCACCAGTATCTTTGTTGGCGACGTAGTAGTTTTCACCTAGGTTGAAAATACCTCCTCGAACTTGTTGTCCCTTATCGTTAAAGTAGTAGATATCCTTGTTAATGGTTTGGAAACCAGTGACCTTTTTGCCGTTAGCATCGTAGTAGTACCATTCTTGATCGGTACCTTTAACAAATTGGTTTCGATGTGTGGTTTGGTCAGCTTTAGTGGTCGCCACACCATTATTGTCAAAGTTATAGACCGTACCGTTTAAGGTAAGTGAACGATTAACCCACTTGTCACCTGTATTTGGATCGAAGTAGTAGGTTTTGCCATCAACAGTAACCAGTTGTCCCTTGGCTTGGACGCCATATTCGTGGAAATAAAGATTCTGTCCATTAATGGTTTGGAAACCATATACGGCTTTACCATCAGCTCCGAAGTAGTACCAAGCATCATCTCTATTAACGAATTGGTTAGTTACTAGATTTCCATTGTCTTTATCGAAATAGTAGATATCGTTATTGTAGTAAACGAAGTCCCCTTTGACTTGTTGACCATTTTCATTGAAGTAATGAAGGTAACCGTCAACAGTTTGAAAGTCCTTAAGGGGTTGACCATCTGCACCAAAGTAATACCAATTTCCCTGATCGTCAGAAACATAACGATTGGTTACCATGATACCAGTCTTGGGATCAAAATAATACTGGTGGACATAAAGGTCTTTGGTGATGATCTTATTGGTCGCCTGACTACGGTCTATAAAGGTTGTACTGAAGCTTATTGGACCCGAGAAACCTTTAGTTGCCTTGAAGTCACTGATGTAATACCAATTACCAGCTTTATCCGAAACAAAGACAAAATTAGGTTGATAGCCAGTAGCATCAAAATAGTAGGTGTTACCATTTTCAGTGACAAAATCATCTTTAACCATCTTGCCATCTTTGTCGAAGTAGTAATAGCCTGAGTATTTGTGATTGGCACCATCAACGTAGTAGAGACCTGTTACGCGACGTCCATTGTCTTTATCGAAATAGTAGCTATCACCATTAATAGTGACGATTTCGTTTTTAGCTTGTCGACCATCTTCGTGGAAGTAGAGGTTAAAGCCATCGATGTTCTGAGCACCAGTGACGGGTTTGCCATCTTTGCCGAGGTAATACCAGTTGTGGTTGTTGTCTTCAATAAACTGGTTGCGTTTGTTCGTTTCAGGCAGAACTGCTGTCAAACGACCTTGGGCATCAGCTTTGTAGGCTTGACCATCAATGTTGATAGAGGTATTGGTTACCTTACGTCCATTGGCTTTGTCATAGTAGCAAGATTGTCCATTTTCTGTGATAATCTCACCCTTGGCTTGCTTGCCATCCTCGTGAAAATAAAGGTCGAAATGGTCAACGTTTTGGGCACCTGTCAGATTTTTCCCATCTTTGAGATAGTACCAGTTGCCCTCAGCATCGCTCTTGAATTGACCGCCAGAAACGACAGTAGTTTCAACAGACTCCGGTGCTTGACTGTTTACTTCGGTGACTGTGCTAGCTGTTTCTGAAGTTGAGGTAGCGGTTCTCGTTTCGCCACTAGACAAATTGTAAGTGCTACTTGCTTGGTCTTCCTTAAGGACTGGCTGCTTATCAGTTGTGACAGTAGCAGTTGTATCAGTTGCCTTATTGGTTGCGCCTTGATCAGCTTTTGTCGTAGCTACAGTTGTTTCTGTGACAACAAGCTCAGGATCCTGACTGACGCTTTCAGGCGTGCTAGCTGAGGTAACTTGATTTGTAGCTTGCTCGTCGGCAGAGACACCAACTCCAATCAATGAGGCACCAAGTGCCAAACCAGACACGGCAATGGTAACCCATTGTTTTTTCACTTTATGAAGTTTAAAATGAACTTTATTTTCCATAAAAGTTCCCCTTTTCCTTTTTAATGACCCCATTCTAACATCTTTCATTAGAAGAATCAAACGCATTCATAAGATTTTCATGTTTTTTTCTAAAAATTGAAAATTCTTTCCAGATAAGGATTCGAGAAACGAAAAAGAATGATAGATGACCACTTTAGCAAGCTCCTTTTAATCGAGATGTATGTAAAATTAAAAAGCAATAAATGGGAGTCCTCATTTTCGGCATAGCATTCAACAATAAAAGTATAAAAATACAGAAAAAGGCCCATTTAGACCAAGAAATATGGTATAATAGTTCGGTATTTCGCAAATAATGGAGTATAAAAATGAGTATTTTTCGTAAAAAGGATGTTGGTCTCGCTCAGACTGAGATGAAACGACATCTGACCCTTAGGGATGTCGTCCTTCTGGGAATAGGTGCCATGGTTGGGACAGGAATCTTTACGATTACTGGTACCGCGGCATCGACCCTAGCTGGTCCTGCCCTGATTATTTCGGTCTTGATTTCAGCCGTGTGTGTTGGGATGTCAGCTATTTTCTTTGCCGAGTTTGCCTCACGTTACCCATCAGCCGGTGGTGTCTATGGTTACCTCTATGCTGTCTGGGGGGAGTATCCTGCCTGGATGGGTGGCTGGTTGACCATGATTGTCTTTATGAATGCCGTATCCAGTGTTGCCTCTGGTTGGGGTGCTTACCTCAAGGGGCTACTTGCTAGCTTTGGTCTTAAGTTGCCTCAAGCTATCAGTGGACCTTTCAATCCCAGTCAAGGTACTTACATTGATCTTTTGCCAGTCTTGGTCTTGGTCTTGGTGACGGCTCTTCTTCTCATGAATTCCAAGCAGGCCCTTCGTTTGAACTCCCTCTTGGTAGTGCTCAAGTTTTCAGCCTTGGCGGTCTTTATCTTAGTGGGCCTCTTCCATTTGAATCCTAGCAACTGGGCAGATTTTGCACCATTTGGGTTTGGTCAGATTTATGGAGGAAAAACTGGGATTATGGCAGGTGCCTCCCTCATGTTCTTTGGATTTCTTGGTTTTGAGTCTATCTCTATGACCGTAGATGAGATTAAAGAGCCGCAAAAGAACGTTCCTCGAGGTATCGTTCTTGCCTTGATTATCGTGGCTTCACTCTATGCAGTGGTTTCGCTGGTCTTGACAGGAGTGGTTCACTATACCAAGTTGAATGTTGATGATGCCGTGGCTTATGCCCTTCGCTATATCGGGATTTCTTGGGCAGCCAACTACGTCTCTGTCGTTGCTATTATGACCTTGATTACGGTATGTATTTCAATGGCCTACGCCCTTAGCCGTATGGTTTATAGCCTGGCGCGTGATGGTTTCCTTCCTCAAACCTTCCAAAAGGTTTCAAAGACTAATAAGGTTCCACATCATGCGACACTTTTGACAGGCGTATTGTCAGCTATCTCGGCAGGTATCTTCTCCTTGGCCAACATGGCATCATTGGTTAACATTGCGACCTTGGCTTACTTAGTTCTCTTGGCTATTGCCCTCATTATTCTTCGTAAGGACAAGGGCTTGCCACAGAAGGACGAGTTCAAGGTTCCATTTGTTCCGGTCTTGCCTATTATTTCAATTATCGTCTGTCTCTCCTTCATGAGTCAGTACAGTTGGCAGACATGGTTAGCCTTTGGTTTGGCAGTGCTAATCGGTTCAGTTATTTATGCCTTTTACGGTTACAAACATTCTAAATATTAAGATGAAAATGATAGTACCATCTGGTCTATCATTTTTTGATATAATGGAAGGAAAGTAAAAGCAGGAGTAGATTGATGAAATCAGACCAGATGTGGCAAGCCTATAAGATTTTAAATCAGACAATCGGAGATAAGATTGATGCCTGGGCTTTTGGCGTGGAAGCAGATTATTTGGCAGAGCTCGTATTGATGGGGCAAAAGACAGCAACCAGTTCAGCTTTTGACTTGTATGCAGTGGGGAATGAACCATTGCCCAAGGAAAATGAACTGAGCGTCATTCTTGATAGTAAGGAGAATGCTATTTGTATTATTGAAACGACGAAAGTTGAGGTCATCCCATTTAAAGAGGTTTCTGAAAACCATGCCTACAAGGAAGGTGAAGGAGACCGTAGGTTAACCTATTGGCGAGAGCTTCATGAGGATCTCTTTAGCAAATGGTTGCATGAGGTTGGACTACATTTTAGTCAGGACAGTCTAGTTGTGTTGGAAGAATTTAGAGTTGTTTATCCTATAGATTGAAAGTTCCCATAGTTTTGGGGATTTTTTTTAATTTAAGGAAAGATTAACCTTTCTTTAAGCCTTGTCTTAGGTTTCTTGTGTTTAATAGAGGCATCTCAAAAGTAAGAAAGAGGTCTAACATATGACATACAAAGATACGAAACAAACACAAGAACGTTACGCCATTAAAAAATCATCAAAATGGAAAACAGCAGGTTCAGTCCTGGTAGCTAGCTTAATTTTTGGTAGCTCGGTCGTCTTAAATGAAAATAAGGCTTCAGCCGATGAGACTAACACCGAATCAACACTCTCAACGGTTACGACGAGTGAAACCACTGCCGATTTGATTGAAGAAAGTGTGCAGACAGAAGATGCGTCAAATACTAATGAAACAAGTACAGACACTGATACAAGTACTACAACTACGACTTCCGACACGGCTTCATCAGCAACAAGTTCAACATCCGACACAACAGAAACATCGTCAAGTAGTGAAACCTCTAATCAGTCAAGCACATCTTCAACTTCAGAAGCAAGTTCTTCTGAAACTGCTGCAACAACAACTAATGAAACTTCAGAAACGGCAACAACTACTACAGATGAAAGCAGTGGCACTAGTACAAGCTCCACTGAAGCGACCGCTTCAGAGACAGCCTCAGTTCTAACTAACAATGCTTCAGATACTACGTCTGAGACAACAACTGAGTCTAGCAGTGATGATTCAGAAAGCACGACGACCACGATTACCTTTAATGGGACAACTGTGGTAACGAGTGATAGTAGCACAGTAACAGTTGACGGCACTACCGTTACCATTAATCAATCAGGTTCATATACTCTAACAGGTAATGGTTCAAGTTATACTATTATTGTTGCTGGTAGTGTGACAGATCCGGTGACGATCTACTTGGATGGTGTGACCTTAACGGATTCGTCTATTACTTCCAATTCTTCAGCAGAATTGACTGTTAATGTCCTTTCAGACAGTTCTATTTCTTCGACGTCTGATAATGCGATTGAAGCCGCTGGTGCCTTAACAATCACGAGTGGTACTGGAAGCACCCTTACCCTTTCAAGTACTGAAAAGCACGCCATCAAGGCTGATAGTGTGACTGTTGATTCAGTAACGCTTGATTTGACGTCAGAGGCTAAAGATGGTATCAATGCGACGACAGCTGTAACTATTAAAAATGCCACAGTCAACATCACAGCAACTGATGACGGTATTCAGGTCGAAGACGAAACAGATGTGAACAGTGGTGATTTGACGATTACCGACTCAACGGTAACCATTAATGCAACTGATAAAGGTATCACGGTTACAGATGAATTGACTGTCGAAGGCAATTCTAAAGTAACAGTTGTAGCAGGTGACGAAGGCCTTGAAGGGCGTTATATCAATTTGACAGGTGGAACCGTTGATATCACTGCTGGTGATGATGGTATTAACGCCACTGAGTGGACGACCAAGGACAGCGCTGATACTTCAAGCTTAACCAATTCGACTTCTGACTTGGAAAATGAAGTGGGCATCAATATTGACGGTGCAACGGTAACTATCTTGGCAGACGGTGATGGTATCGACAGTAACGGCAATGTGACAGTGAAAAGTGGTTCTCTCTACGTCGCTCAGACAAGTGCAGATAATGCTGCTATCGACTACGATGGAACAGGTATTATTTCTGGCGGTACCGTTTGGGCCATAGGTAACCAAGGAATGGCTCAGGCCTTTACAACGGGTTCAAGCCAGTCTTATATCATGGCCAACATCTCTGGTAGTGCTGGAGATACCATCACAGTTACAGATAGTTCTGGAAATGTTGTAGCGACCACAACAGCAACAACTTCATTTGGAAATGTGGTCTTTAGTACCGAGAGTCTAACTTCGGGTGAAACCTATACCATTACGACATCAAGTGGTGCTAGTGTGACTGCAACAGCTACTGAAGAAGGCACAAACAATGGTCCTGGTGCTGGTGGCATAGGCGGCTTCCCAGGCGGTGGCTTTGGCAATAGCTCAATGTCTGATAACTTCGGAGGCTACGGCAGACCAACTAGCTATGGTGGCAGCTCTACAAATACGGGTACCGTCAATACCCCATGGGGCCAATCTGCTTCGACAAGTTCTGAGAATACAACTAGCACAAGTAGTACAAGTTCAACAAGCCAGACGGCTAATACTGGACGTCCTACCCCATCAAACTTTGCTAGTCAAACAAGTAACTCAACGTCTCCAAATGTGAGTACCACAACTTCTACGACTGCTAGTGTCACAATGTCTCCAACTGCGAATGCCTCAGCCTCTGCGACTGCTAGCAATTCAGTAGCAAGTAATGCGAACCAAGCAGATGTAACTACTTCAGCAACGACAGCCAGAAGCACAAGCCCATCAGGTCAAGGTTCATCAACGACTAGAGCTGCAGAGCCTGAAGTACGATCACTTATATCTGAAGTAGCAGTTGCCAATCAGTCAGCAGAAGCACAGCCTGAACAGGCAACTACCAATACATCAAGCAGTGCCCAACAACAAGCTCATGAGACTGCTGAGAAATTGAATAAGATTCTTACTCAAAATCAAAGTTCCCAAGCGGAATCAAAAGGTCAGCTAAGAGAAGTTTCCAACCAAAAGGAAGCTACAAAAACAAATGTTCAGACTGATTTTGCTCAAAAACAAAATACCCAAACAAGTTCTAAGGCTAATCAGTCATCTAAAAATTCACAAAGCAATCAAACAAGTAAATCAAGTCTACCAAATACTGGTGATGTGAGTAGCTTGGGACTAGGCGCATTAGGAGCAGTTATGATGACAACCTCATTTGCCTTAAAAGGAAGCAAGCATTCTCGTAAGTAATTCTAGTTAAGAACATAAAGAAAAACAGAAGCCCTCTTCAAAAAAGGAAAAGAGCTTCTGTTTATTTATTATTATTTTTTAGAAAAAGCATTTTTAAGGCCTTCAACAGCACCTTCAACGCCTTCTTTAACATCTTCGATACCGTCTTTTGCTTTTGCTACCACTTTTTCGACAGCACCTTCGACTTCAGTCTTTTTGTCGCCAGTCAGTTTACCAGCACCCTCTTTAAGAGCACCTTTAGCTTGATTCAATTTATCTTCGATTCCCATGATAGAACCTCCTTTTTATGATGAGACCATTGTAGACAATATTAAACGGTAATGCAAGTATTTTGTTTAATAAGTGACAACATTAATCTTTCCTTTATCATATTCAGCGATGAAGATATCTGAAATGTTGTCATATCCCATTTTTTGAAGCTCTTCATTTAACCAATCCTCCGTTTTACCAATAGTATCAAGAATTTCTGTTTGAATGACCCCATCAGTAACGATTGGGTATTTCGGATTTTCATCACCCGCACGAACCACAATCAATTGGCCGTTCTGTTCAATAACTGCACGTTTAACCTCTTTAAGTTGAAAAATTCCTTGGGAACGTAATTTTAAAGCGACATCAGAGGCTGAAAGTCCTTTAGAGCGACAAGCTTCAGGATCTAGTTGACCATGTTTGATGATGACAGTTGGTTTACCGTCAATCAAATGTTTGATAAAGAGAATATTGGTAATTAGCCATTTTAGAAGTAAAATCAAAATCGTCCAAATAATCAAAATCACGATATATTGGAGGATTGAAACGGTACTACTATAAATTGTACCACCGAGGATTGCACCAAGAACAAAGTTCTGTACTTGGTCAGTAGCTGAGCTAGGTGCTAGGTTTCCTTTACCTGTTAAATTGATAACAAAGACGAGTGAAATAAGCCCCAAAGCTAGTTTAATTGCAACAGTAAGATAAAAAGATGTCATTTTTTAACCTCCACGAGTTCAACATCAGACTTGTAAAGTTTTATTTGTTCTAGCAAGTAGCTGTCAGGTTCTGGACCTGAGATGGCACGATAGTACTTGTTTCCAACTTTGAGGATAGCGCCATCTGTAGTAGTAGAAGTATTGACATAAACCTTGCTCTTATCAACGTCAAGATTTTTAGACACAACCTCGATAAAGTGAAGAGATGCTCTAAATTGGTCGTTGTTAGATTGATTGCTTTGGAAATTACTGATAGCAATTAGAACCACGGCAACTAAGGTTAAAATAGAAATAATAGAGAGTTCACGAAACTTAGTATCATGGCGTTCTTTGAAGGCTTTAAAAGCAAATACACCGGTCACTAAAATAAGTCCTGCAGTAATGGCAACCATAACCCAGTTTTGTTGGCTAATCTGACTTAGCACATAGTCGTAGGAATAGAATTTCATTGAGAGATTTCCTTTCATAATATCACTAACATTATAGGTCAATGATTGACTTAATTCAAATAGATGGATTAAGGAAAACGTCTCACTAAGAAATTTTTTAGACCTTACATTTGGTTAGTGATTTGGGAAGTTAATCTGTTCATTCTTTTCTTTATAAGTTTGTTGAATTTTTCACAAATTATGCTTATAATTGAGGTAAACAATCATAAGAACTTGCCTAAACTTTTGGTAAATAAGAAGATTATTGACTTAAATATGATAGAGTTACGCCTATAGAGTACATCTATCTGAGAATCTATTATGTTAAGGTCACTATTCTAAATTTTCCTAGAGACTTTTTGGCCTCTCGTTCCTAGAAAAAGGAGTAATTATGTCTGAACCATTATTTTTACAATCTGTCATGCAGGAGAAGATTTGGGGTGGCACGCATTTGCGTGATGTCTTTGGCTACGACATTCCTAGCGACCATGTTGGAGAGTACTGGGCTATCTCAGCTCACCCTAATGGAGTTTCTACTATTAAAAATGGTCGCTATGCCGGTCAAACTTTGGATGCCCTTTATGCTGAGCACCGTGAGTTGTTCGGCAATCGTCAGGAACCTGTCTTTCCTCTTTTGACGAAGATTTTGGATGCCAATGATTGGCTTAGTGTTCAAGTCCATCCAGATGATGCTTATGGACTTGAACATGAAGGTGAACTTGGTAAAACAGAGTGTTGGTATATCATTGCTGCTGAACCAGGTGCAGAAATCATTTATGGTCACAATGCCAAATCAAAAGAAGAATTGCGTCAGCAAATTGAAAGTAAGGATTGGGAAAACCTTTTGACCAAGGTTCCAGTTAAAGCAGGTGATTTCTTCTATGTCCCAAGTGGTACCATGCATGCCATTGGTGCAGGAATCTTAGTTCTTGAAACCCAACAGTCAAGTGACACAACTTACCGTGTGTATGACTTTGACCGTAAGGATGACCAGGGCAACCTGCGTGAGCTCCATCTGGAAAAATCTATCGATGTCCTAAATATCGGCGAACCTGCTAACAGTCGCCCAGTCACAACAAAAGTAGATAATCTCAAATCAACGCTTTTAGTGGCTAATGATTTCTTCGCCGTTTATAAATGGGAGATTTCAGGAAAGGCTGATTTTGAAAAGACTGCTGATTACAGTTTGTTTAGTGTTCTTGACGGTCAAGGAAGCCTCCTAGTCGATGGTCAAGAATATCCCATTGCAAAAGGCAGCCACTTCATTCTACCTAGCGATGTTCAAGCTTGGGAAATCAAGGGAAATCTTGAACTAATTGTCAGTCACCCATAATCAAACGATCAAACTAGACGAGATGAGAATCTTGTCTAGTTTTTTCGTACAATGATACAGAAAATTTGCAATTTTAAAAACCTTTCCTAATAAGTCTGAATAGCTTGAAGTTCCAAACTAATCATGTCATACTAAGTAAGTTGACTAAAATAGTAATAAACAAGTTATCTTTTTTTGAGATGATGTCTTGTTTGTTTTAGATCGGAGAAACTTATGTTAAAAAAAGGAGGCCTTACAGCTTTACTGTTGTTTGGTATGTTCTTTGGAGCGGGAAATCTGACCTTTCCCCCTCAGCTAGGCTTTGAATCTGGAGATCATTTTTGGCCTGCGATTGCAGGGTTTGTCCTATCAGGTGTAGGTATTGCCATCTTAACGCTGGTTATCGGGACCCTAAATCCTAAGGGATACATTCATGAGATTTCACAAAAAATCTCGCCTAAGTTTGCCCTAGTCTATTTGGCAGTTCTTTACCTGTCCATTGGTCCTTTCTTTGCCATTCCTAGAACGGCAGCAGCAGCCTTTTCGATTGGCTTCTCACCTTTGATTGGCAGTGGGCATACTAGCCTTTGGCTCTTTGTCTTTACCGTAATCTACTTTGCTCTAGCACTTTGGATTGCCATGAACCCATCTAAAATTCTAGATAGTATTGGACGTATTTTAACACCTGTCTTTGCTATTATGATTGTTATGGTTATTGTGGCTGGAGCACTTAAATACGGTGGTCACAGTCCTCAGGCTGCTAGTCAGGCCTATCAGGCTTCTGCATTTGGTAAGGGATTCTTGGAAGGCTATAACACCTTGGATGCCTTGGCTTCTGTGGCCTTCAGTGTAGTGGCAGTAGTCACCCTCAACCAATTAGGCTTTAAATCTAAAAAAGAGTATATTTCTACTATTTGGGTCGTTGGTTTTGTAGTGACGCTTCTCTTTGGTGCTTTGTATTTGGGACTAGCCTTTTTGGGCAATCATTTCCCACTCCAAGTGGCAGGCCTACCAAAAGATGCCAATATTGGTGCTAGCGTCTTGTCACAAGCCACACAAGCTATCTTTGGACCAGCGGCTCAGATTTTCCTAGCTATCATGGTGACAGTGACTTGTTTCACAACAACCGCAGGACTTATCGTTGCGACTGGGGAATTCTTCCACAAGGCATTTCCGAAAGTATCCTACAAGGCTTACGCCATTCTCTTTACCTTGATTGGGTTTGCGATTGCCAACTTGGGACTTAATAATATCATTGCTTTCTCAGTGCCAGTGCTTTTGATTCTCTACCCAATCACCATCACGATTGTCATGATTGTGATTGCCAACAAGTTCGTGGCCTTGTCTAAACCAGGTATGCAAATTACAGTTGCTGTAGTCACTTTAATTGCCTTGCTCAGCGTTCTTGGCAGCCAGTTCAAGCTTGCAGGCCTAAATGCCCTTATTAACTTCCTACCATTGTCAGGAGCATCCTTGCCATGGTTAATCCCAGCCATCTTGTGTATCCTCTTGTCTCTCGTCTTACCAGATAAGATTAAGAGCGAAAGCTTCGAAATGGAATAAAAATAAAATCCTATCACAATGTGATGGGATTTTTTGTGTCTCTCCAAGTCACCATAAGTGCGAAATCTTCTCAAAAGCGTTACACTTAAGGCATGGAGATGAAAGTATCTATTGAAGGGAGTGTTAAAAATGTCAAATCTAAATAATCGTATGATTTATCTTGCTGGTGGCTGTTTCTGGGGTGTTGAGGAGTATTTTTCTCGCGTGCCTGGTGTGCTTGATACGGTTTCGGGTTATGCCAATGGTCGTAGTGAGACGACTCGTTATGAGCTCATCGGTCAGACTGGTCACGCTGAGACTGTTCAGGTGACCTATGATACCAGCCAAGTGTCATTGCGAGAGATTCTGCTACATTTTTTCCGTATCATCAATCCCCTCAGTAAAAACAAACAGGGCAATGATATGGGAACCCAGTACCGTACGGGTGTTTACTATACTGATGTAAATGACTTGCCAATCATCGAGCAAGTTTTCCAAGAAATTTCTGAGCAATACGGTCAGCCTTTGGCGGTTGAGTTGTTGCCACTTCAGCACTTTATTCCTGCTGAGGAATACCATCAGGATTATCTCAAGAAGAATCCTAACGGCTACTGTCATATCAATGTCAATCAGGCTTCGACTCCAGTCATTGATGCCAGTGTCTATCACAAGCCAAGTCAGGAGGAGCTTAAAGTAAGTCTGAGCCCAGAAGCCTATGCTGTGACCCAGGAAAATGGAACGGAACGTGCCTTTACGAGTCCCCTTTGGAATCATTTTGAACCAGGGATTTACGTTGATGTAGTGACCGGTGAGCCCCTCTTTTCCTCTAAGGATAAATTTGATTCTGGTTGTGGTTGGCCAAGTTTCAGTCGTCCTATTAGTCCTGATGTGGCCATCTATAAGGAGGATAAGAGTTTCAATATGACTCGGACAGAAGTTCGGAGCCGTGTGGGAAATTCCCATCTGGGCCATGTTTTTACCGATGGTCCCAAGGAAAAAGGCGGCCTTCGCTATTGCATCAATAGTTTGTCTATTACCTTCATTCCCAAAGCAGAAATGAAAGAAAAGGGCTACGGTTATTTATTGGACTATGTCTGAGACATTTGGAACCACAATTTGCTATAATAAGCATAGCAAAGACAAGTAGGTGAAAGACATGTATTCGATCATGATTGTGGAAGATGAAGAGTTGATTCGGCAGGGTCTGACTTCCTTAGTCGACTATGAACAGTTTGGAATGACCGTCATCAACCAGGCTAAAAATGGGCGTGAGGCCTGGGAGAAGTTTCAAGAGCAACCAGCCGATATCCTTCTAACTGATATCAATATGCCACAAATGAATGGCTTGGATCTGGCCCATCTTGTCAAAGAGAAGTCTCCGTCTTGTCATATCATTTTTTTGACAGGTTATGATGACTTTGAGTTTGCGAGGAAAGCCATTAAGTTAGGTGCAGATGATTATTTGCTGAAGCCTTTTTCAAAAGATGATATTGAAGAGATGTTAGCAAAGGTGAAAGGAAAACTCGATCAAGAGCGAAAAAAGGCACAAGTCGAAGATTTGGTTCCTCATGGTTATTCGACAGACTTAGAAGAAGCTATTCATGCTCGTTTGGCAGATTCTCAGTTAACCTTGAAAGATTTGGCCTATCAACTTGGTTTCAGTCCCTCTTATCTAAGTGTATTGATCAAGAAAAAATTGGGACTCCCCTTCCAAGAATACCTCATCCAAGAGCGAATGAAGAAGGCTCGCCTCTTGCTTCTCACGACAGATTTAAAGATTTATGAGATCGCCGATCAGGTTG
>OHAC01000880.1_pt1 | contig 29604 bp, 34 predicted proteins | sample 1577051 | NCBI WGS metagenome assembly OHAC01 (sample SAMEA3541499, study PRJEB24748) | human gut metagenome | biome: human gut; feature: human-associated habitat; material: faeces | place: China | collected 2012 | reverse complement strand
TATGCTGATGAAGTTATCAGACGTAAAGTTGGTAAGACTGGTAAGAAATAATTAAGGAGGGTGTGAATAATGGTTAGTAAGAAATCAAGAGTTGAAGTTCGTAGAAAAAAACACATGAAATTGCGTAACCGTTTCAGCGGAACAGCTGAAAGACCACGTTTGGCAGTGTTTAGAAGTAATAATCACATGTATGCTCAGATCATTGACGATACAGTTGGAAATACTCTGGTATCCGCTTCCACTCTTCAGAAAGACGTGAAAGCTGAGCTTGAGAAAACTAACAACGTTGATGCAGCAGCATATCTTGGAAAAGTAATTGCTGAAAAAGCAATGGCAAAAGGTATTACAGAAGTTGTCTTTGATAGAGGCGGCTTTATCTACCAGGGAAAAATTAAAGCATTAGCAGACGCAGCTAGAGAAGCTGGACTGAATTTCTAGGAAGGGAGAACACATATGAGACAGGAACGTATTGATGCTAGTCAGTTAGAGTTAGAAGAAAAAGTGGTATCAATTAAACGTGTTACCAAGGTCGTAAAAGGTGGTCGTAACATGAGATTCACAGCTTTAGTAGTTGTAGGCGACGGAAAAGGCCACGTTGGTGCAGGTTTAGGAAAAGCTACTGAAATCCCGGAAGCTATCCGTAAAGGTAAAGAAGATGCAACAAAGAAACTGATTGAGGTTTCACTTGACGAGAACGACAGTGTACAGCATGATGTTATCGGAAAATTTGGAAGCGCTTCTGTATTGTTAAAGAAAGCTCCAGAAGGTACTGGAGTAATCGCTGGTGGTCCAGCGCGTGCGGTTATCGAGTTGGCAGGAATCAAAAATATCCGTACAAAATCATTAGGTTCTAACAATAAACAGAACGTAGTACTTGCTACAATCGAAGGTCTTAGAGGAGTTAAAACTCCAGAGGCTGTTGCTAGACTTCGTGGTAAATCAGTAGAAGAGATCGTAGGCTAAGAGATAGGGCTTGTGCTCTGTCACATAATAGGAGGTAAGGTTAAATGGCAAATTTAAAAGTTACACTGGTTAAGTCTACTATCGGTGCTATACCAAAGCATAGAAAAACTGTAGAAGCTTTGGGACTGAAAAAGCTGAACAAAACAGTTGTATTACCAGATAATGCAGCAACAAGAGGTATGGTACAGCAGGTAAGACACTTAGTGAAAGTTGAAGAAGAAGCGTAAAGCATAAATCGATAAGGAGGTAATATCATGGACTTATCAAATTTAAGACCGGCAGACGGTTCTAAACATAGTGATAATTTCAGAAGAGGCCGTGGACACGGTTCTGGAAATGGTAAGACAGCTGGTAAGGGTCATAAAGGTCAGAAAGCTCGTTCAGGAGCTACAAGACCAGGCTTTGAAGGTGGTCAGATGCCTTTATACAGAAGATTGCCAAAGAGAGGTTTCAAATGCAGAAACTCTAAAGAGATCGTTGGCATCAACCTGAGCGCATTAGAAATTTTTGAAGATGGCGCTACAGTATCCGTTGAGACATTAATCGAAAACGGAATCGTTAAAAACCCAAAAGATGGTGTAAAAATTCTTGGAAATGGAGAGTTTACTAAGAAACTCACAGTTCAGGCTAATGCATTCAGTGCAAAAGCAGCTGAGAAGATTGAGTCCCTTGGTGGAAAAGCAGAGGTGATCTAATGCTAGATACAGTACGAAGAGCATTTAAAATAGAGGACGTACGAAAGAGACTTTTCTATACATTCATGATGCTTATCGTTGTTAGACTTGGTTCCGAACTGCCTACACCGGGTGTGGATCCAACTTATATTCAGAATTTTTTCGCGAGTCAGACCGGAGATGCATTCAATTTTTTTGATGCATTTACCGGAGGCTCCTTTACACAGATGTCGGTGTTTGCATTGAGCATAACACCGTACATCACATCTTCTATCATCATACAGCTGTTGACAATTGCAATTCCAAAACTGGAAGAAATGCAGAAAGACGGTCCGGATGGTAGAAAGAAGCTAGCAGCAATTACACGTTATGTAACCGTAGCACTCGCATTGATCCAGTCTACAGCTATGGCTGTCGGATTCGGACGTCAGGGACTACTTGTTGAATATAATTTTGTAAATGCTGCAATTGTTGTATGTACATTAACTGCCGGTTCTGCATTCTTAATGTGGATCGGTGAGCGTATTACGGAAAAAGGTGTTGGAAATGGTATTTCCATTGTGCTGTTAATCAATATTATTTCACGTGTACCAAGTGATTTTGTGACTCTGTTTGAGCAGTTTATCAAAGGTAAGACTCTTGCAAAAGGTTTACTCTCAGCAGTGATCATTCTCGCAGTAGTGCTCGTTGTTATCCTTCTTGTAGTGATTTTGCAAGACGGCGAAAGAAGAATTGCAGTACAGTATTCACAGAAAGTTCAAGGAAGAAAGACTTATGGGGGTCAGTCTTCACATATTCCGTTAAAGGTAAATACAGCAGGCGTTATACCAGTAATTTTTGCATCATCACTGATGCAGTTCCCGATTGTTATTGCTCAATTCCTTGGAAAAGGAAATGGTACTGGAATCGGAAGTCAGATTCTGAAGTGTATGAACTCAAATAACTGGTGTGATCCAAATAACTTAATATATTCAATCGGTCTGGTTGTTTATATCGTACTTACAATTTTCTTTGCATATTTCTATACATCGATTACTTTTAATCCGTTAGAGATTGCAAATAATATGAAGAAGAGCGGAGGCTTTATTCCGGGAATCCGTCCTGGTAAGCCAACAGTAGAATACTTGACAAAGATTTTAAATTATATTATTTTTGTTGGAGCATGTGGTCTTGTGATCATTCAGGTGATTCCGTACTTCTTTAATGGTGTATTCGGAGCAAATGTTTCGTTTGGTGGAACATCAATCATCATTATTGTTGGTGTTGTTCTTGAGACATTAAAGCAGATTGAATCCCAGATGTTAGTACGTAACTACACAGGATTTTTGAATACCAAGGGCGGTTCTATGAAGAATAGTTTTCTTGGATATTAATGATAATATTTAGCTCGTTGTACTTTACCCTTAGAGGGTGGAGTGCGGCGGGTTAATGTGCTATTCAGAGAATTATAAAATTTTCGGTAAAAACAAAGGAGGCATATTATGAAAATTATTATGTTAGGTGCACCGGGTGCGGGAAAAGGAACTCAGGCGAAGAAGATTTCTGAAAAATATCAGATTCCACACATTTCTACAGGAGATATTTTCAGAGCAAACATCAAAAATGGAACAGAGCTTGGGAAAAAAGCAAAAACATACATGGACCAGGGACTTCTTGTACCAGATGAATTGGTTGTAGATCTTGTTGTAGACCGAGTAAATCAGGATGACTGTGCAAACGGTTATGTTCTTGATGGTTTCCCGAGAACAATTCCACAGGCAGAAGCTTTAGATGCAGCACTTGCTAAGCTGGGACAGAAAGTAGACTATGCTATCAATGTGGAAGTTCCGGATGAAAATATTGTAAATCGTATGTCTGGAAGACGTGCGTGTGTAGATTGTGGAGCAACATATCATATTGTTTACGCTCCTACAAAGGTAGAAAACATTTGTGATAAATGTGGCGGCACATTAATTCTGCGTGATGATGATAAGCCGGAGACAGTTACAAAACGTCTTGGTGTTTATCATGAGCAGACACAGCCATTGATTGATTATTATACAAAATCCGGAGCTTTGAAAGAAGTAGACGGAACAATCGATATCAATGATGTATTTGCTGCAATCGTTAAGATTCTGGGAGAGTAATTTATGTTCATGGAACCTGGAATGCTTGCCAGATCTAAGGCAGGGCGGGATAAAGATTGTATATATGTCATAATTTCTGTCAATGATGAATATGTATATCTGGCTGACGGGGCGAAACGCTCTGTCAGTAATTTAAAGAAAAAAAACAGACGACATGTGCAGATTATATATAAGATGCAATGTGAAGACTGCACAGATGATGCAGCAATCCAAGAAACGATACAAAACTATATACAAAAAGCATACTGATGCTGACGTATATATAATGTAAGGAATAATTGAAATAAATATAACAGGAATTGTAAAGTGCATGAGCACGGGAGGATTTAATATGTCAAAAACTGACGTAATCGAGATCGAAGGAGTCGTAGTTGAAAAATTGCCAAACGCAATGTTTAAGGTAGAGCTTGAAAATGGACATATTGTACTTGCACATATCAGTGGAAAACTTCGTATGAATTTCATTAAGATTTTACCAGGTGACAAGGTTACATTAGAGATGTCACCATATGATCTGAGCAAAGGAAGAATTGTTTGGAGAGATAAATAAAAAAAGTGTTGACTTTTAGGATGACTTGGTGCTATACTATGAAATGGTCGTTTTTGGATATGTATGTCCAAAAATGAAGTAACCAAAGTTTTAGCAAAGGATGGAAGGAGGATTTAACATGAAGGTTAGATCATCAGTAAAACCAATTTGTGAAAAATGCAAGATTATTAAGAGAAAAGGAAGTATCAGAGTAATCTGCGAAAATCCGAAACACAAACAGAGACAGGGTTAATTAATACCAATTCTCAATAGTGTTTTATTAATTAGGCGGCTGACGAGGGACACACCAGGATGTGTGTGAACTTGTTTAATATACAGTAAGGATACACCGGTCCTCTATCATACAGGTACCGATAGAGCGGTGTTCGAAGCATCTGGCCGAGGGATGGAATGTCGTTCACAGCAGGAAGTCCGGTTCGCTCACAGAACTGTCAGAGTGCGATTGTATATTGCTTCTAATACCCGGAGTATTGCGTGAGGATTGACGTACCGGGAAAGGGCAGATGAATATCATCGGCCTGAATGATAGTCCGATAGGATTATTGTTCCAGTTAAAGACAATATTAAAAATGATTCAAAATGGAGGAAAGACACATGGCTCGTATTGCAGGTGTAGACTTACCAAGAGACAAACGTGTAGAAATCGGTTTAACTTATATCTATGGAATTGGAAGAACAAGTTCAAACCGTATCTTAGCAGAGGCAGGAATTGATCCAAGCACTCGTGTAAGAGATTTAACAAGTGAAGATGTAAAGAAAATCAGTGAAGTAATCGATGCAACTCAGGTTGTAGAAGGTGATCTTAGAAGAGAGATTCAGCTGAACATCAAGAGATTAAAAGAAATCGGATGCTATCGTGGAATCCGTCACAGAAAAGGACTTCCAGTACGTGGACAGAAAACTAAGACTAATGCAAGAACATGTAAAGGTCCTAAGAGAACTGTAGCAAACAAGAAAAAATAATTAATTAAAGATTCGAAGAAAGTAGGTTAGTTTATAATGGCTAAAAAAGTTACAAAAAAAGTGACAAAGAAACGTGTCAAGAAAAACGTTGAACGAGGACAGGCTCATATTCAGGCATCTTTTAACAATACAATCGTTACATTAACAGATGCACAGGGAAATGCTCTTTCATGGGCAAGTGCAGGCGGTCTGGGATTTAGAGGTTCAAGAAAATCTACTCCATATGCAGCACAGATGGCAGCTGAGACAGCAGCTAAAGCAGCATTGATCCATGGATTGAAGACAGTAGACGTTTTCGTTAAAGGACCAGGATCAGGTAGAGAAGCAGCAATCCGTGCATTGCAGGCTTGCGGAATCGATGTTGTAAGTATCAAAGACGTTACTCCGGTACCACATAACGGATGCCGTCCACCGAAACGTAGAAGAGTCTAGTGATTAAACGCGATTAATTAGGAGGAAGCGAAAATGGCAGTAAATAGAGTTCCAGTTCTTAAAAGATGCCGTTCATTAGGTATGGACCCAATCTATTTAGGAATTAATAAAAAATCTAACAGACAGTTAAAAAGATCTAGTAGAAAAATGAGCGAGTATGGTCTTCAGTTACGTGAAAAACAGAAAGCTAAATTTATCTATGGTGTTCTGGAAAAACCTTTCAGAAACTACTATGCAAAAGCAAAACAGCAGGAAGGAATGACAGGTGAAAACCTTATGGTTCTTCTTGAATCCAGACTGGATAACGTAATGTTCCGTATGGGATTTGCTAGAACAAGAAAAGAAGCTAGACAGATTGTTGACCACAAACATGTACTTGTTAACGGTAAACAGGTGAACATTCCTTCTTACCTTGTAAAAGCTGGTGATGTTATCGAAATCAAAGAGAAAAACAAAGGTTCTCAGAGATACAAAGACATTCTTGAAGTAACAGCTGGAAACATGGTTCCTGATTGGTTGGAAGTTGATGCTGAAAACCTCAAAGGTGAAGTAAAAGAACTTCCTAAGAGAGAAGCAATCGATGTTCCTGTTGATGAGATGTTGATCGTCGAGTTATATTCTAAATAATAGTTGGAATTAATATCGTATCCCTCAACATTTTTAAACCCATAAGGAGGGTCTGTGTAGTGTTTGATTTTAATAAACCGAATATTGAAATTACAGATGTTTCAGATGACAAGAAATACGGAAGATTTGTCGTAGAACCGCTGGAGAGAGGATACGGAACTACGCTGGGAAATTCCCTGAGAAGAATTATGCTTTCTTCTCTTCCGGGAGCTGCTATCAGTTCTGTAAAGATTGATGGTGTTTTACATGAATTCAGTTCCATTCCAGGTGTAAAGGAAGATGTCGCAGAGATTATCATGAACTTGAAATCTCTTGCAATCAAAAATTCATCTGAATCTGATGAAGTGAAAACTGCTTATATCGAATTTGAAGGAGAAGGCGTTGTAACAGGTGCTGATATCCAGGCAGACTCTGATATTGAGATTATGAATCCTGAGCAGGTCATTGCTACTTTAAGTGGTGGTAAAGACAGCAAATTGTACATGGAAATGACCATTACAAAAGGCAGAGGATACGTGAGCGCAGACAAGAACAAGAGCGATGATTTACCGATTGGTGTAATTCCGATTGATTCTGTTTATACTCCGGTTGAACGTGTCAATATGACTGTTCAGAATACTCGTGTAGGTCAGGTTACAGATTATGATAAACTGACATTGGATGTATGGACAAAAGGTACATTGCTTCCAGACGAGGCTGTCAGCCTTGCTGCGAAAGTACTCAGCGAACATTTGAAACTCTTCATCGATCTTTCAGAAGTAGCTCAGGCTGCAGAAGTTATGATCGAAAAAGAGGATGATGAGAAAGAAAAAGTTCTTGAGATGAGCATCGACGAACTTGAATTGTCAGTACGTTCCTACAACTGTCTGAAGAGAGCAGGAATCAATACAGTTGAAGAACTTACAAATAAAACATCAGAAGATATGATGAAAGTACGTAACCTTGGACGTAAGTCTTTGGAAGAAGTACTTGCTAAGCTTAAGGAACTTGGACTTGAGCTTAATTCCGGTGAGGAATAATTAGATTTGCTTAATATTTAAATTTCTGTCCGGTAAGACCGATGTGCGCGGACAGAGCATTTGATTAATAAGCCCGAAGACGCATAACCAAATGTAAATTATGGAGGATAAGTACAATGGCAAAATATAGAAAACTCGGCAGAACTTCTGCTCAGAGAAAAGCCTTAATCAGAAACCAGGTAACAGCATTGTTAAACAATGGTAAAATCATTACAACAGAAGCAAAAGCTAAAGAGATTCGTAAAGAAGCTGAGAAGCTGATCGCTCTGGCTGTAAAAGAGAAAGATAACTTCGAAGAAGTTACTGTAACAGCTAAAGTTGCTCGTAAAGACGAGAATGGCAAGAGAGTTAAAGAAGTTGTAGACGGCAAGAAAGTTACAGTTTATGATGAAGTTGAAAAGACAATCAAAAAAGATATGCCTAGCAGACTTCATGCAAGAAGACAGATGGCTAAAGTTCTGTATTCTGTAACAGAAGTTCCTACAGCAGCTGCAGGAAAGAAGAAAAATACTAAGAAAGTTGACGTTGTAGACAAATTGTTTACAGAGATCGCTCCTAAGTATGCAGACCGTAACGGTGGTTATACAAGAATCGTTAAGATTGGCCAGCGTAAAGGTGATGCAGCTATGGAAGTTTTGATTGAGTTAGTTTAATTAGAACATTTAGAGGATAGAGATAAGAATCTCCGTCCTCTTTTTTTATTACATAGGAAATGAAATTTCCTATGTAATAAAAATCTTCCTGGGGAATGCAAAAAGATATATTCTTTGTTCTGAATTCGAAAAATTGTGAAATTAGCACAAAAGAAGTTAAGAATTTAACGTTAAATATTTAACATAATATACATTGACAAATATTTAACAAAAAGTTATACTGTACCTGTAATTAAGAAAGAGACATTCAATTACGGAGGAATAATCAAAATGGCAAAGAAAAAAGAAGTTGTAGTACCTGAGATCGTAGATAGTGTAGAAACACTTGAAGCAAAAATGAAAGCAATGCGCGAAGCACAGAAAGTATTCGCAACTTATAGTCAGGAGCAGGTAGATAAAATCTTTTATGAAGCTGCTATGGCAGCAAATAAACAGCGTATACCACTCGCTAAAATGGCAGTAGAGGAGACTCAGAGAGGTATCGTTGAAGATAAAGTAATTAAGAATCATTATGCAGCAGAGTATATTTACAATGCTTATAAAAATACAAAGACATGCGGAGTAATCGAAGAAGATCCAGCATTTGGAATTAAAAAAGTTGCAGAACCAATCGGATTGGTAGCAGCAGTAATTCCTACAACAAACCCAACTTCAACAGCAATTTTCAAAACTTTGATCTGCTTGAAGACAAGAAATGCAATCATCATCAGCCCACATCCAGCAGCAAAAGCATGTACAATTGCAGCAGCAAAAGTTGTTCTTGAGGCAGCTGTAAAAGCTGGAGCTCCGGAAGGAATTATCGGATGGATCGATACACCATCACTTGAACTGACAAACACAGTTATGAAAGATGCAGATATCATCCTTGCAACAGGTGGTCCTGGAATGGTTAAGGCAGCTTATTCGTCAGGAAAACCGGCACTTGGTGTTGGAGCTGGTAACACACCAGTAATCATTGATGATACAGCTGACGTAAGAATGGCTGTTAACTCAATTATTCATTCAAAAACATTTGATAATGGTATGATTTGTGCTTCAGAGCAGTCAGTAACAGTACTTGAAAGTGTTTACGAAGAAGCTAAGAAAGAATTTGAATATCGTGGATGCTACTTCCTTAAAAAAGGCGAGGAGCTCGATAAAGTTCGTAAGACAATCATTATTAACGGGGCATTAAACAGCAAGATTCCTGGAAAATCAGCATATGAGATCGCAAAACTTGCAGGTGTGAAAGTTCCTGAAAGTACAAAGATTCTTATCGGTGAAGTTGAATCAGTAGATATTTCAGAAGAGTTCGCTCATGAAAAATTATCTCCAGTACTTGCTATGTATAAAGCAAAAACATTTGATGAAGCACTTGCTAAGGCAGAACAGCTTGTAGCTGACGGTGGATATGGTCATACATCATCACTGTATGTTCATCCGGCAGAGAAAGAAAAAATTGCAAAACATGCAGCTGCAATGAAGACATGTCGTGTATTGATCAACACACCTTCTTCACAGGGAGGAATTGGAGATCTTTATAACTTCAAACTGACACCATCACTTACACTTGGATGTGGTTCTTGGGGAGGAAACTCTGTATCTGAGAACGTTGGAGTAAAACATTTGATCAATATCAAGACAGTTGCTGAGAGGAGAGAAAATATGCTTTGGTTCAGAACACCTGAAAAGGTATACTTCAAGAAAGGATGTATGCCAGTTGCACTTGATGAGCTTGGAACAGTAATGAACAAGAAGAAAGCATTCATCGTAACAGATTCATTCTTATACAAAAATGGTTATGTAGCTCCAATCGAAGCAAAATTAGACGAAATGGGAATTCAGCATACATGCTTCTTTGAAGTTGCTCCAGACCCAACATTACAGTGTGCTCAGAAAGGTGTAGACCAGATGAGAGCATTCGAGCCTGACACAATCATCGCTCTTGGTGGTGGATCAGCAATGGATGCAGCTAAGATTATGTGGGTAATGTATGAGCATCCAGAAGCAAACTTCGAAGATATGGCTATGGACTTCATGGATATCCGTAAGAGAGTATTTACATTCCCTAAGATGGGAGAGAAAGCTTACTTTGTAGCAATCCCTACATCTTCAGGAACAGGTTCAGAGGTTACACCATTTGCAATCATCACAGATGCAGAAACAGGTGTGAAATGGCCAATCGCAGACTATGCATTGCTTCCTAATATGGCAATCGTTGATGTTGACAATATGATGACACAGCCTAAGGGACTGACAAGCGCATCAGGTATCGACGTAATGACACATGCTATCGAGGCTTATGTTTCTATCATGGCTACAGATTATACAGATGGTCTTGCTATGAAAGCTGTTAAGATGGTATTTGACAACCTTCCATCAGCATATGAAAACGGAGCAAATGATCCTAAGGCTCGTGAAGAAATGGCAAACGCTTCTTGTATGGCAGGTATGGCATTTGCAAATGCATTCCTTGGACTGAACCACTCAATGGCTCACAAACTTGGAGCATTCCACCACTTACCACATGGTGTTGCAAACGCAGTAATCCTTACAGAAGTTATGAGATACAATGCAGCAGAAGTACCAACTAAGATGGGAACATTCTCACAGTATCAGTACCCACATGCACTTGCAAGATATGCTGAATTAGGACGTTTTGCAGGATGTACAGGAAATACAGATGCAGAAGTATTTGAAAACTTCCTTGCTAAACTTGAAGTACTCAAAGATAAGATTGGTATTAAGAAAACAATTAAAGATTATGGTATCGATGAGAAATACTTCCTTGATACATTGGATGACATGGTAGAGCAGGCATTTAATGACCAGTGTACAGGAGCTAACCCAAGATATCCATTGATGAAAGAAATGAAAGAAATCTATCTGAAATGCTATTATGGTAAATAATATCTTTGCCTAGACAGATTATATATTCCGATGAGAAGTACAGCACTTATTTGTGCTGTACTTCTCTTTTTTTATTCAATAAAAGAATAAGTTAAATATAACTATTGTTAATTATTAGACAATTATTTTGTGATAAAAAAGATTGTTAAAAAATATTTAAAAAGTCTTTTATTTTCAGAAAAGTTGTAGTATAATAAAACCAAGTTAAGAAAAAACAAAATATAACTGCTAAAATACTGAACAGTTATGGGGAATCAATTTATAAATAGGAGGCATGGCTTATGAAACTTGAAAACAAAAAATTAATCGTAAAACGTTCCTACAAAGAGGTTTATAAATGTGATGAAGGAATTGTTAAGATATTTGAGAAGGATCATCCGAAAGCAGATGTGTTTAATGAGGCTTTGAATACAGCGCGAGTAGAAGCAACAGGACTTGATATTCCAAAGATTAAAGAAGTATCTGAAGTGGGTGGAAAGTGGGCTCTGCTTATTGAATACAAGAATGGAACAACTCTTGAAGAGATGATGGAATCTGACAAAGAGAATTTGCAGAAATATATGGAAGATTTTGTAAAGTTGCAGTTAGAAGTTCATAGCAAAAAGTCGCCTCGATTAAATAAATTAAAAGATAAGCTGGCAAGCCAGATTAATGGACTGAAAGATTTGGATGCAACGACAAGATACGAACTGATGACCAGACTGGAAAGTATGCCAAAACACGATAAGCTTTGTCATGGAGATTTCAATCCATCGAATGTGATTTATGGCAAGAATGGTAAGATGACAATTGTCGATTGGGCACATGCAACACAGGGTAATGCAGGTGCAGATGCTGCTATGACATATTTATTATTTGCATTGAAAGACCAGAAAAAAGCTGATCTGTATATGAAGATTTATTGTAAGAAGAGCGATACGGCAAGACAGTATGTAGAACAGTGGCTTCCAATCGTTGCAGCAGCTCAGCTTGCGAAGGAGAATGAATTAGAAAAAGAATTCCTTATGAAATGGATCGATGTTGTAGATTATCAGTAGGAATAGAGATTAAAAAAAGTTCCGCAATTCACATGAACTGCGGAACTTTGACTTGAATAGTAAACAGATTTAATCTAAATTGTGATTATGTATAAATCACCAGCTAGGGAAAAATACATTTCCACCGATATTAATTCCAGGATGACCGGTGCCGGCATATAAGAAATAATAGCAGTCGGCAACTTCTGCAAGTCTTGCACCATTTATTGCATCCTGCGCAACCTGATATGAAAGGGAGGTCGGACCGGCATTTAAAACGTATTCAAGACGGCCGGAGAATGCAGGTTCAAATTGTCCTGCGGCATAAACAACACCGCTTATACTGTTAGGGAATCGAGAGTCATATACACGATTCATAATAACTGTAGCAACTGCTAAAAGTGAGTCATAGTTCTGATATGCTTCACACTGAATAATGGCAGCTAATAAATCCAAATCCGACTTGCTGGCAGAGGTTCCGCCATTATTTATCACGCCTCCGGAACTATTGTTTCCAGAGTTAGAACTTCCATTGCTAGTCGTAGTGTTTGAGGAAGTATTATTGCCGGATGATGAAGCATTGGCAGATGCCTGTGCTTGTTGCTGAGCTTTTGCAGCAGCTTCCTGTTGAGCCTTTGCGGCAGCTTCAGCAGCGGCTTTTGCAGCCTCCTGCTCACGAATCTGTTGGAGCTGTGCCTGAAATTGTGCAAGGTCGGTAGAAGTTTCATCCGCCTTTTGCTGTAGTGCGGCCTGCTGTTGTTGTAATTCATTTTCTAAGTTATTTAAAGAATCTTGTTGGTTCTGCAGAGCCATTTTCTGGTTTTCGATGTCTGCATGAATATTCTGAAGTTCACTTAGCATATCACGATCGTACTGGCTGATATTTTGAATAAAATCAGCCTTGTTCAGAAAGTCACTCATGCTTTCAGCGGAAAATAATAATTCTAACATGCTTGAGTTCCCGTTCTCATACATATATTTTATACGGGATTTCATATTTTCATATTGCTGATCTTCGTTCTGCTGAGAAATAGCAAGCTCATCTTCGCTTCGAAGAATTTCACTGTTTACAATAGTCACACGCATCTGGGTGTCAGAAATCTCATCACTGATCTTGAGAAGGTCTTGATTGATCCCTGCCAGCTGTGATTGCAGATCAGAAGTTTTATTTTCCAAAGTTTCTTTCTCATCGGCAAAGCTATATGGAGTTGCAAGTGCGAAGGTCATTGTGGCGGAACAAAGCAAAGCTACACCGGCCTTGAGCCTGCGTTTTGTATGCAAATTCATAAATAAAATCCTTTCTGTTTTTTTGTTTCTAAGTTAAATGAAATTTTGTCTAAAAAAGTTTCATCTGTATAGTATACTATAAATTGCAGAATTAAGCAAATTTTGATACAATAGGAGCAGTGAATAAGGAAGGAAATAGAATAATGCAAATTAAGATGGTGGGGCTGGATCTAGACGGAACATTATTAAACTCCAAAAAAGAACTGACTCCGTTTACAAAAGAAGTAATCGCAAAGGCGATAGAAAAAGGTGTTCATGTGCTGGTAGCAACAGGGCGTCCGTTTACAGGTGTACCATTGGAATTGAGAGAATTTCCGGGGATGCGATATGCACTTACAGCAAACGGGGCAAGGATTCTGGACACAGCGACGGGCGAGATATTGATCGAACATTTATTATCAAAAGAAAGTGCAAAAAAAGCATTGGAAATCACAGAAAAATATGATACGCTACAAGAGATCTATTTTGATGGACAGGGGTATGCGAAGGATGAAAAACTGGCTCATGTAGAAAGATATCACAAGGATTGTAATATGTGGGAGTATGTACGTGCATCCAGAATTGCAGTTTTGGATATTTGGGAATTGTTTAATTCCAGAGAAGAGAATCTCGATAAGGTACAGGTGTTGTTTGCGGATATGGAAGAGCGCAAAGCGGCCTGGGAGGAACTAAGCAAGTGTAAAGATTTGAATCTCGTCAGTTCATTGAAATATAATATTGAAATTAACGCAGCCGGTGTAAATAAAGGAAACGGTTTGATTGCATTAGGTAAGATGCTGGGAATCGAACGGGAAGAGATTATGGCAATTGGTGATGGCGATAATGATATAGAGATGATCACAGAAGCTGGTGTTGGTGTTGCGATGGGCAATGCGGAAGAAGCAGTGAAGTGTAATGCAGATTATGTGACGGGAACGAATGATGAGGACGGCGCGGCCAGAGCAATTGTGAAGTATGTTCTCGAGGGAGGAGAAGCATGTTAGAAGCATTAAAGGTTATATTTTTAGGTATCGTTGAGGGAATCACAGAGTGGCTTCCAATTAGTAGTACGGGACATTTGATTCTGGTAGAAGAATTTGTGAAGCTGAGTTTACGGCATGAATTTGTTGAGATGTTCAATGTAGTGATCCAGTTTGGAGCAATTCTGGCAGTTATATTGATTTATTTTAATAAATTGAATCCATTTTCGGCTAAGAAATCAGAAAAACAGAAGAAGATGACAATTCAGTTATGGATCAAGGTAATTATTGCAACGCTTCCGGCTATGGTTATCGGATTGTTGTTTGATGATTTTGTGGATGAGCATTTTATGAATGCGTATGTTGTTGCAGCGATGCTGATTATTTATGGTGTTTTATTTATTATAATTGAGAAGAAGCATGAAGGTGTTACACCGCAGGCAACAAAGCTTTCACAGCTCACAATCCCGATGGCGCTTGCAATCGGCGGTTTCCAGGTATTGGCGATGATTCCGGGAACATCAAGATCAGGTGCAACAATTTTGGGTGGATTGATCATTGGAGCATCCAGAAGTGTGGCAGCAGAATTTACATTTTTCCTTGCGATTCCGGTCATGTTTGGATGGAGCTTTCTGAAGATGCTCAAGTTTGGTTTCGCATTTACAGCACAGGAGTTCTTTTTACTATTGCTAGGATGCGTGGTTTCATTTGTCGTATCTATCTTTGTAATTAAATTCCTGATGCAGTATATTAAAAAACATGATTTCAAAGTATTTGGATATTATAGAATCGTACTTGGAGTAATTGTATTCTTATATTTTACAGTTTCAGGGCTACTTGCATAAAAGTGAATACATGACTTATAAAGGGCTATTGGGATATAAAATTTCAATAGTCTCTTGTTTTTTTCGAGATTATGCAAAAAAATTAGAATAATTTTGCATATATACTTGAAATTTTGTATAAATATGATAGAATATGTAAGAAATTATGTATGGTTATGCAAAAGAAATAGATTTTAGGAGGAAGTTAAAAATGAAGAAAAAAGTATTAAGTGTTGTATTAGCAGCAATGTGTATGGTTTCTATGGCAGCGTGTGGTTCAAGCAATAAAAGTTCAGACAGCAGTGAGGGAGAAGGCAAGGACAAACTTGTAATGGCAACAAATGCAGAGTTCCCACCATATGAGTACTATGAAGGAGACGAAATCGTAGGTATTGACGCTGAATTTGCGAAAGCAGTCGCAGATAAACTTGGCGCAGAATTATCTATTGAAGATATGGCATTTGATTCTATTATCCCAGCTGTTCAGAGTGGAAAAGCAGATTTTGCAGCGGCAGGTATCACAGTTACAGATGAGAGAAAAACACAGGTTGATTTTTCAGACAGCTATTACACAGGACGTCAGGTGATTATTGTTTCAGCAGATAATAACGATATTACAAAGCCAGAAGATTTAGAAGGAAAGAAGATTGGTGTTCAGCTTGGAACAACAGGAGATCTTTATTCATCAGATGATTATGGTGATGAAAATGTAGAGCGTTATAACAAAGGTGTTGAGGCTGTACAGGCACTTCAGCAGGGTAAGATTGATGCAGTTATCATCGATGATCAGCCGGCACAGACATTTGTAAAAGAGAATGAAGGACTTAAAATTCTGGATACTGAGTATGTAGAGGAAGCTTATGCATTCTGTTTCAAAAAGGGAAGTGACCTTACAGAAAAAGTAAATGATGCAATTGCAGAGTTGAAGAAAGATGGAACATTTGATAAAATCGTTGAAAAATATATCAACGCAGATGCTGAATAATCAGCGATAAAAGAGAAGGTTGGGGCTTATGGCAGATTTGAAAACAAGATTCATAATGAATTTTATAACAGATGACCGTTGGAAATACTTGGCAGAGGGTCTTGTAGTTACTTTAAAAGTTACCTTTTTTGCGGTGCTGATAGGAATTGTATTTGGATTCTTAATTGCAATGGTCAGAGCTACTTATGATAAAACAGGTAAATTAAAAATTTTAAATTTAGTATGTAAGATTTATCTGACAGTGATTCGAGGAACTCCGGTTGTTGTACAGTTATTGATCATTTATTTTGTGATTTTTGGAAGTACACAGATTAGTAAAGTGCTGGTTGCTATTATGGCATTCGGAATCAACTCAGCAGCTTATGTAGCTGAGATTTTCCGTTCTGGTATAATGTCAATCGACGATGGACAGATGGAAGCAGGACGCAGTCTTGGTTTCAACTATGCACAGACAATGTTTTACATTATTATGCCACAGGCATTTAAGAATGTTTTGCCGGCATTGGGAAATGAGTTCATCGTATTATTAAAAGAAACTTCAGTGTCAGGATATATTGCATTACAGGATCTGACAAAGGGTGGCGATATCATTCGAAGCCGTACTTATGATGCATTTATGCCATTGATTGCTGTAGCATTGATTTATCTTGTTATGGTAATGGTATTTACAAAATGTGTGAATTTGCTGGAAAGGAGACTGAGAAACAGTGACCACTAAAGGGGAAGTATTAATTAAAGTTGATAATGTGCATAAAGTGTATGCAAATAATCTTCATGCTTTGAACGGTGTGTCTGAGACAATCAGCAAAGGGGAAGTGGTTGTTATTGTCGGACCGTCCGGTTCAGGGAAATCTACTTTTCTTCGTTCATTAAACTTACTTGAGGTTCCGACAAGCGGACATATTTATTTTGAAGGAGTAGATATCACAAGCAAAGCGACAGATATTAATGAACATCGTCAGAAGATGGGAATGGTATTCCAGCATTTTAATCTGTTTCCACATAAAACGATTCTTGAAAATATCACACTTGCTCCTATTAAATTATTAAAGAAGAGCAAGGAAGAAGCTGAAAAAGAGGCGATGGAACTGCTCAAAAAGGTTGGATTGGAGCAGAAAGCAAACGCATATCCATCACATTTATCCGGTGGACAGAAGCAGCGTATTGCTATCGTAAGAGCATTGGCAATGAAGCCGGATGTAATGCTGTTTGATGAACCTACATCAGCACTCGACCCAGAGATGGTTGGAGAAGTTTTGGAATTGATGAAGGCTTTGGCACATGAAGGAATGACAATGGCTGTTGTTACTCATGAGATGGGCTTTGCGAAGGAAGTTGCAACTCGTGTCATATTTATGGATGCAGGACAGATAAAAGAGCAGGGGACACCGGAAGAGTTCTTTGGAAATCCGAAAGACGAGAGATTAAAAGAATTCTTGTCCAAAATTTTATAAATTAAATTGAATATAAAAAATGCAAGGCAGTTTCTGGTAAAGGGACTGTCTTGTTGCTATTTCACCAGGAATTATGTTAAGATGCATTAAAGTCAAACGTTCGACTTGAATGCAGGAATGATGTGGAGATAAACACAATAGAAAGAGATATAGAATAAAATGAAACGAAATCAAGTAAAAAAAGTAGAGTTTTCTCAAAGTGATAATTTAGAAAAAGCCGTACCGTTTATAGTAGAATGGTATCAGAATAATAAAAGAGATTTGCCATGGAGAAACGGAGCGAACGCATATCATATATGGGTATCTGAAATTATGCTGCAGCAGACACGTGTAGAAGCAGTGAAGTCTTACTATGCGGCATTTCTTGAAGCATTTCCGACGATAGAAGATTTGGCGAACGCACCGGAAGAACGCCTGTTAAAAATGTGGGAGGGGCTTGGATATTATAACAGAGTAAGAAATATGCAAAAAGCAGCTGTACAGATTGTTGAGCTGTATAATGGACAAATGCCACAGGATTATGAACAGATAAAAGGATTATCTGGGATTGGAAATTATACGGCAGGGGCCATCAGTTCATTTGCATTTGGGATTCCCAAACCGGCAGTAGATGGAAATGTCTTGCGTGTTATTTCAAGATTTCATGCAAGTTATGAAGACATAATGAAAGCATCCACAAGGAAAAATATTGAAGAAGAGATAGAGAGCGTTATCCCGGAAAATGCAGCCAGTGATTTTAATCAAGGCTTGATTGAACTTGGTGCTATAGTCTGCGTACCAAACGGAGAACCAAAATGTGATATTTGTCCGATAGCAAAACTTTGTAAAGCAAATCAAAAGTCGGTACAGATGGAGCTTCCGGTGAAGAAAAAAGCAAAAGACAGAAGGATTGAGAAAAGAACGATATTGATCATTAAAGACGAAGAAAAGATTGCGATTCAAAAACGACCGGAAAAAGGACTCCTTGCAGGGTTATATGAATTTCCAAATCTGGAGGGATATTTGACAAGAAAGCAGCTTATCGAATATACAAAATCTATTGGGATGATGCCGGTTCGCATCAAGAAGCTGGAAAATGCAAAACACATTTTCAGTCATGTAGAATGGCATATGACGGGATATGAGATTATTGTTGACGAATTAGAAAAAACATGTTGTGCGGATATGATATTTGCTGATAAAAAAGAAGTTATGGGAAAATATCCTATTCCGACAGCATTTTCGGCATTCACACAATATGCACTTTCAATCATGGAAAACTAAGATAATTGCCAAGATATTATAATCAGGTATTTGATGTAAAATGAAAGCTGTAGAGTACGCTCGGTTTTCTTGAATAAAAGTGCAGCTTGTGTTACTATAATAAAGAAATAAGCAGTGGTCGTCAGAAGGGAATTATAGACATGGATGAAAAGATAGAACTCGGAAAACAACAGCAGAAATCGAAAGAGACAAAAGAGAGGATTTTTCGGGCGGCAAAGCATATATTACAGAAAAAAGGATACGAAGAATTATCTATTAAGAACATTTGTGAAGAAGCCGGTGTGTCGAATGGAAGTTTTTATCATCATTTTAAAACAAAAGATGATCTGTTATCATATTATATAGAAGAACAGCCAAGTATCAATCCGGATTTACTGGATATACCAAACAGTGTGGAAGAGGCGAAAATTGCGGTTATCAGAGTTTATCTGAATTATGTAGAATATTGCGAGGAACTTGGTGTGGAATTTATGACAGGATACTATGATCCGAAGAATCAGGCATTGAATCCGGTGAGCCGTACAGAAAGACCTTATCCGATTGTTACGGTACAGAATTATATTGAGCGGGCAATTGTGGCAGGTGTTGTTCATTTAAATGTAGAGCTGGAAGAGTTTACGACAGACATTCGAATGATCGTAATAGGAAATGTATTTGAATGGTGTTTACGAAAGGGAGAGGCAGATTTTGCAGGGAACATGAGAAGATCTCTTGGAAAATATCTGGATAGTACAATGGAATAAGCTCTGGAGGTGAAAGAGTGGAATATACATTTATTGTAAATCCAAAATCAAAATCAGGACGTGGGGGTTTGATTTGGAATCAGGTAGAGCCAGAACTGAAAAAACGAAGAATACAGTATCAGGTGAGATTTACAAAGTATGAAAAAGAGGCAACGAAGATTACTTCGGAATTGACGAAAGATGAGAAAGAATATACGATTATAGTCCTTGGTGGGGATGGAACGATGGATGAAGTGATCAATGGAATTAGGGATTGCTCAAAGGTTACGCTTGGATATATCCCAACCGGATCGGGGAATGATTTTACGAGAGCGTTGAAACTTCCTACAGATCCGCAGGAAGCATTGAATAACATTTTGAATTCGAAAAAAAGAGTGTCGATGGATGTTGGAGTAATGTCTTGCAAGGATATGACGCATCGGTTTGCAGTCAGCAGTGGAATCGGATTTGATGCAGCGGTATGTCATCAGGTAGCAGTTTCTAAATTGAAGGTAATATTGAATCAGGTGAAGCTGGGACAGCTGAGTTATCTGGCAGTAGCACTTCGCAGATTGTTCAGGGATGCACATACGAGAGCGTGTGTGTGTCTGGATGGAGGAGAAACGAAGAGCTTTGAAAATACATACTTTGTAGCAGCTATGAATCATCCATATGAAGGCGGAGGCTTTTTCTTTTGTCCGGAGGCAAAGGTTGACGATGGATATTTAGATGTTATTGTTGTATCAGGACTGCCGAGATGGAAAGTTGTTTTTTTACTTCCTCTGGCGTTTAAAGGGAAGCATGTAGGGGTAAAAGGAATTGATATATTCCGTTGCAAAAACGTTGAAATCAGCATGGAAGCAGAATTTCCGATACATGCAGACGGAGAGCCGATTGCGATTGGAAGTAAGCTAAAAGCGGGATTGCTTGACAAACAGGTGAAAATTATAATCCCAGATGAAAAGTAGAGGTTACTGTTCACAGGTACTGTGAACAGTAACAAATAGAGTATAAAAGAATTGTTAAGCTTTTATGAATCGCCTTGTTGTTGGATAAAAATCATGCTATAATCTTTAGCAGTAAAAGAGCAGATTAATCCATTTGTGTATTAAAAAGGGGTGTTCGTTATGAACATAAAAAGAAAAATAGGGGATCTTTTCAAAAAATATAAACATGCTTGGGTTTTCAGCTATGCACTGCTTTATGGACCGTGGTTCTATTATTTAGAGACACATGTGACAAGTGGATATCATATCATTCATTCACCAATTGATGATAAGATACCATTTATTGAATATTTCATTGTACCTTATTTACTATGGTTCGTTTTCATAGCTGTAGTTTTTGCGTATTTCTTTTTTACAGATGTAGATGGATTCTACAAGCTTGCCAAGCTTAGTTTTGCGGGTATGACCATATTTTTGATCATATCAACAATTATGCCGAATGGACTTGCAATCCGTCCAGTTGTATTTGAGAGAGAGAATATATTTGTTGATCTGGTAAAGACGTTGTATCAGACAGATACACCGACAAATGTATTTCCAAGCCTTCATGTGTTTAATTCTCTTGCTGCATGTATAGCAATCAGGAATAGTAAGAGGTTAAATGAACATAAAGCTATATGTATGGGAGCATATATTTTGACTGCATTGATCATTATGGCGACAATGTTTTTGAAACAGCATTCAGTGCTTGATGTTATGGCAGGATTTTTGATGGCATATACATTGTATCAATTCGTATATGCACCAGAGGCGAATGGAGTCAGAAAGCCGGCACGCCAGACATTATTTGTGAAATAAAGTTACTAGGAGGAAGAAAAAGACTAATGGGAAAGATTATGTTGACAGGGGACAGACCTACAGGTAGATTACATGTGGGACATTATGTAGGTTCCTTAAGAAGAAGAGTGGAATTACAGAATCAGGGAGGATTTGACGATATGTTCGTCATGATCGCAGATGCACAGGCATTGACAGATAATGCGGACAATCCGGAAAAAGTGCGTCAGAACATTATTGAGGTTGCATTGGATTATCTTGCATGTGGACTCGATCCTGAGAAAGTGACATTGTTTATTCAATCACAGATTCCAGAATTATGTGAATTATCATTTTATTATATGAATCTGGTAACAGTATCAAGATTACAGAGAAATCCTACAGTAAAATCAGAGATTAAGATGCGTAATTTTGAGGCGAGTATCCCGGTTGGATTCTTTACTTATCCAATTAGCCAGGCAGCAGACATTACAGCATTTAAAGCTACAACAGTTCCGGTTGGTGAGGATCAGCTTCCAATGCTTGAACAGACAAAAGAGATTGTAAGAAAGTTTAATTCTGTATATGGCGATACTTTGATTGAGCCGGATATTTTACTTCCGGAGAATCAGGCATGTCTGCGACTGCCTGGAATTGATGGTAAGGCAAAGATGAGTAAATCACTTGGAAACTGTATTTATCTGTCAGAAGAGCCAGACGAAATTCAGAGAAAAGTATTTAGTATGTTTACAGATCCTACACATATTAAGGTATCAGATCCGGGTAAATTGGAAGGAAATACAGTATTCACATATTTGGATGCATTCTGCAGACCAGAGTATTTTGAAGAATTTCTTCCAGAGTATGCATGTTTACAAGAATTAAAAGATCACTACACAAGAGGCGGTCTTGGGGATATGAAGGTAAAACGTTTCTTAAATAATGTGATCCAGGCAGAGCTTGAGCCAATCCGCAATCGTAGAAAAGAATATCAGAAAGACATTCCGTATGTATATGAGATTCTTAAAAAAGGTAGTGAAAAAGCAGAAGCTCGTGCAGCACAGACATTGAGTGAAGTAAAGGCTGCAATGAAGATTAATTATTTTGATGATGCAGAGCTGATCCAGAGTCAGGCAGAGAGATTTTCTATTTAATTTACGAGATTGACTGCCTATATGGTCCTTGCGGAAATTATTATATAATAATTTCTGCAAGTCGTGTAATGGCACAGGAAGTCTATCACATACATAATCCTTCCAGCGCTTGCCAATAAGGTTCCACTTTTGTTTATGAAGTTTGTGATAATGTACTGATAGAAAATATAGGCTGTGAATTTTAGTGAATATGAAGGAAGAGCTGGAAATACTTAGGGTGTAAAATTTTGCGTTAATGAATTTGAACGAACGTGTTTGAAGCTGCGAGGCAGCAAGTTTGAGTTCAAATTCATTGCTTTTAGCAAAATTTTACACCCTTATGTATTTCCCTCTGAAGGAATCTGAACAAAAATTCACAGCCTATATTTTCTAGAAGGGATAGTATTGCAATCGAATACAAAAAAACCGCCTCCGAAGAGACGGTTAAATACGTGCGATAGAGGATTCGAACCCCCGACCTTCTGGTCCGTAGCCAGACGCTCTATCCAGCTGAGCTAATCGCACATGCTGTTGAACTTGTCGCTCACAACAAAAATTAGTATAGTGCATAAGAATAGTTTTGTCAATAGAAAAAATAAAAAAATTACAAAAATTTTTTTGAGCGGGATTTTGAGGGAACTTCACTATATATTTTTCATGTGAATTTGGTGAAAGCGATTGCAAAAGGCATGTAAATAAAGTATGATACAAATACTCTGATTATAAAACTAGAAGTCTATTTACAAGATGATGTGAATAGTACAGTCTAAACATTTTAAAGATCTATTACTGAATATAGTAATCTGGCTTATTATTCGAGCTAATTTCAAGTTTGAACAATTGATATAGAATATGAAAGGAGAGATTAACATCGAGGCAAATTATGAGGTGATTCGTTTTGTGGAGCATGGAGGAAGATGTTGGCCAACAATGGATTGCGTGAAAGGACAATTACTGTTACAAAGACTACGGGGAGAACCTGTTATTGAGAAAGCAATGTTATTTTCCTGGCTGAAGGAATTGGTTGTACAATTAGAGCAATATCAAAGATGCAGAAATAATAAAGGCTATCGCTACTTAAATCCGTATAGTGTGCTTGTGACAGCGGAAGATAAATTATTAATGTTGGATCTTGAGGCAGAGAGCAATGCTTTTGTTATGAAAAATTTGCAGAAGCGGGCAGTAAGAAGTCATTTTGTAAAGCCAATTGTACGGATGAAACAAAATGCGCAAGTATCCATGGATTTATATGGATACGGGAAGACAGTTCAGTTTATTATGGCAAATACGGAGATTAAACCTGCATTGACCAGGAAAGAAATATATCAGATAGGAAAAATGATAGATAAATGTATCGGAGAAAATGCACAAAGGCAGTATGATGATTTTTCGCAGGTGAGGAGGGACATCCCGGTCATAAAAGAACGAAGTGGGCAGCAGGTAAGAAAATATGTAGTGATGGGAATTATAACATTATCGTTAATAGGATATGGGACATTTATGACAATCCAGGCAAATGTATTTCGACAGCAGAGAGATAAATTAATATTGCAGATGAAAGAGAAAACAATTAATGGAGAAGAAAAAAATGATGTGTTGTATAATGGACCACAAGAAGAAAAATTTAGATAAAAAGATTTGGAAAAACACTTGTTGATAGTCACAGTTACTGTGAGCAGTAACAAATATCTAAGATATTATGAAAAATTAAGAAAACTTTTATTGGAAAGCATACGAGAGTATGTTATTCTAAACGAAAGTGAAGGAGGCGGAAAATATGACGCGAGCAGAATTTTTAGAACAGCTGCGAAGTGCTCTGAGTGGAAATGTGCAGGAGCATGTAGTTCAGGAAAATGTGGCATATTATAATCAATATATATCCGAAGAAGTGCAGAAGGGGAAAAGTGAAGAAGAAGTACTTCAGATGTTAGGGGACCCATGGATCCTTGCGAAAACGATTATCGCGGCATCAGATGGCACGGATGAGGAGATTGTATATGAGTCCGGACGTAAAAGTTATTATTCGGAACCGGAACAAGAGGATTCATATGTTAGACAAAATGTTCATATTTTTGGAATTGATACATGGTGGAAGAAATTATTATTGGTTTTATTTGTTGTGATGATTGTTGTATTGGTCGTAGCAATTGTCAGCGGAATTGTAAGTTTTCTGGCACCGGTTTTGATACCATTGTTGATCGCGATGATTATTATTCGGTTGATTGGAAGACTTCGATCGTGAACAATAGAATATAGTGAAACACATGAAAGTTCGGTATTTCTTTGAAAAAAGTGATACCGGGCTTTTTTGTCTTATTTTAAAATAATAAAAGACCGATGGGGGAGCCATCGGTCTTTTGAGGGGAGTATAAATAATTAATAAGGGGTTGTAGAAAGTGAACTTTCTACGAGTTTAAGTATAATATACAGTTTTCAAAAATGCAAGTAAAACATGAAAAGTTTGACAAAATATGGAAAAAAAGGAAAAAGAGTGAAAAATAAAAGAGATATGTAAAGTTGAGAATAATATTTGTGAAAAAAGACATAATAGCAATGTACCAATATTTTAGGAGGAAAAAACAATGACAAAAAATTATAGTGACCCAAAAACAAGCAGAAATGATGTTTCAGATGGACAGAACAAAAATGCAAGTAACACATCATCCAAAAATAAGAATGCATCGAATACACAGAGCAAAAATAGTGTGAATTCAAAAAACAAGAATGCATCAAATACACAGAACAAAAATGCATATGATGTAAGAGATAACTATTAGGTAGAGAATCAGAATAAAAACTACTGAGAGTGATTTCCTAGAAGAAAATGTAAAAAGGATAAGGGCATGGTAAAGGTTGTGAAGGAATAAAGCGAAATCTTTACTATGCCCTTTTTTTATAGTAAAATGGGTTTACAGTTCATTGGGAGTGAATTGCAACAAAATAAACACACATAAAAGAGCATGTATTTAGATGTGGAGGAACGAATGAAGAGAGTAGAATTAATTGCCCCTTGTCATTTTGGGCTGGAATCAGTTCTGAAAAGGGAAATCATAGATCTTGGATACGAGATTTCAAAAGTAGAAGATGGAAGGGTTACATTTATAGGAGATGCTGAGGCAATTTGCCGTGCAAATGTATTTTTAAGAACAGCGGAAAGAATTTTGCTGAAGGTTGGTGAATTTGAAGCGAGAACATTTGATGAATTATTTGAAAAAACAAAGAGCCTGCCATGGGAGGATTATATTCCTGCGGATGGAAAATTCTGGGTTACAAAGGCCGCTTCGGTAAAAAGCAAATTGTTCAGTCCATCGGACATTCAGTCTATTATGAAAAAAGCGATGGTTGAGAGAATGAAAATGCAATACCATAAAAAATGGTTTGAGGAAACAGGGGCATCTTATCCGGTGCGTGTATTCTTAATGAAAGATGTTGTGACAATCGGTCTTGATACATCGGGAGTATCTCTGCATAAGAGAGGATATCGTCAACTTTCAAGCAAAGCACCGATTACGGAGACGCTGGCAGCAGCATTAATCATGCTTACACCATGGAAGAAAGACAGAATTCTTGTGGATCCATTTTGCGGAAGCGGAACATTTCCAATAGAGGCGGCAATGATGGCTGCCAATATCGCTCCGGGAATGAATCGTTCATTTACAGCGGAGAGCTGGACGAATCTGATTCCGAAAAAGCTGTGGTATGATACGATTGATGAGGCAAATGAATTAGTAAATGATGATATCGAAGTGGATATTCAGGGATATGATATTGATGCAGATGTGATTCGTGCTGCAAGACAAAATGCAGAAGATGCAGGTGTTGCACATTTGATACATTTCCAGCAAAGAACGGTCAGTGAGCTTAGGCATCCGAAAAAATATGGATTTGTAATTACGAACCCGCCTTATGGAGAGCGTCTTGAAGAAAAAGAGGCACTTCCGAAGTTGTACAGTGAATTTGGGGAAAGTTTTCAGAAGCTGGATAGCTGGTCTGCCTATATGATTACAAGCTATGAAGATACAGAACGATATTTTGGAAGAAAAGCAGATAAGAATAGAAAGATTTATAACGGTATGTTGAAGACATATTTTTACCAGTTTATTGGACCAAGACCACCAAAACGTACTGTAAAGAACGAAGGAGAGGCGTAAATATGGAAAGAAGAATTGTTTTTGCAACAGGAAATCAAAATAAGATGAAAGAAATCCGTATGATACTGGAAGATTTGGGAATGCCAATCTATTCGATGAAGGAATTAGGAATTGAAGAAGATATCGTAGAAGATGGAGAAACATTTGAAGCAAATGCCGAGATTAAAGCAAGAGCAATTGCGAAACATTTGCCAAATGATATTATTCTGGCAGATGATTCTGGATTGGAAATTGATTATCTGGATAAAGCTCCCGGTGTTTATTCGGCTCGTTTTGCGGGAGAAGATACTTCTTATGATATAAAGAATAATCTGTTGCTGGACAAATTGAAGGGCGTTCAGGATGAGAAGCGTACTGCACGTTTTGTATGTGTTATTTGCGCTGTGTTCCCTGATGGGGCGATAGAGGCAGCAAGGGGAACCATTGAGGGAAGAATTGCGCATGAAATTATGGGTGAAAATGGATTCGGTTACGATCCGATTTTCTATTATCCGGAGTGTCAATGCACAACAGCCCAGATGGATCCGGAGATGAAAAATGAATTGAGCCATAGAGGGAAAGCACTTCGTAAAATGCGTGAAGTGATTGAAAAGAAATACGGAAAGGTAACGGAATGAGAGTATTAATTGTCAGTGATACACATGGAAAACATTACAATCTTGACCGGGCACTGGAAGAGGCAGGCAAAATTGATATGTTTATCCACCTTGGTGATGTAGAGGGTGGAGAAGATTACATTGAAGCGGTAGTAGAATGTGAAAAACATATTGTAGCAGGAAATAATGATTTTTTTTCACAACTGCCGCGAGAGGATGAGTTCTATATAGGAAATAAAAAAGCATTTATTACGCATGGACATAATTATTATGTATCTATGACAAAAGAGCAGATTCTCGAAGAAGGAAAGGTGCGAGGAGCGGATATTGTGATGTTCGGTCATACGCATCAGCCGTATTTTGAACAGAAAGATGGAATTACGCTTCTTAATCCGGGAAGTCTGTCGTACCCGCGGCAGATTGGAAGAAAGGGAAGCTATATGCTTCTTGATGTGAAACCGGATGGGGAGATGAATTTTGAAGAGCGTTATCTTGATATTTAGGGTATTAAGTAGCGATAAGGTCTTATAAGAAACATCAGATATGAATTTTTATCAGACTCCGTCAGCGGGAAATACATATCTGATGTTTTCTTACAGTACGTTATCGCGTGTTTGATGAATGAAAGAGCAGAATTTTACTGGAGAGTATCTGCAAGGTATAGAAAGAGTAGGTTGGGGATGCGTAATTTTACTGAGGAGCATCCTCACGTTATCGAAAACGTGTGATGTAGATGTAAAATTTGCGAAGGAAGTATCCTCAAGTTCTAGAAAAGGCAAGATGCAGATGCAATTATACAGGCCAAGCAGGCTGAAAAGCATCTGCAAGTTCAAAGAAGAGCAAGTTGTAGATATAATGGACCCCATAGTGTGGACACACCAAACAGACAATTAGGTCACTTTTTAAGATAGCTTTCCAAGTTGTAGACACGAATTAAGCTGGTACTACTTTCTCTCATTGTCTTAATTCCAACTTGTGGACAAAGCTTCAGCTACCATTGCTATTGTGATATATTAAAAACAGAAAGGTGGACACACTATGGGAAGAAAAGAAATTTATACAAAAGAACAAATTCACGCTATGGAAATGAATCCATATACGCATTCTGTAAATGCATATCAGATTACTTTCACACTTGAATTCAAAGAATTCTTTGTTGATCAGATTCGTAATCATAGAAAGAAAGCTCCACAGATTTTAAAAGCAGCTGGATATGACCCGTCTTGGTTTACCAAAGGATGCAAAAGCAGTTTGCGTAGACGTATTCTTGAAGAAGCAGATTCTGAGCGAGGGCTTCGTGCCCCGCGTGGTCTTTCAACAGCGGAACAGATTGCTGCATTTGAAAGCAAAAATCTTTCTATGCAAAAAACAGAAGCCAGCATCAAGGAATTACAAGAGCGAATCGTTCATTTGGAAAAGCAAGTTGAGTTTCTAAAAAAAACTTCAAATATAATGACGAATCCAACGCTAAAGTGACAAAAAACCGTGCGCAAACTAACGCTATCTTTGAATTAATCCTTGCGGAAACTAAAAACAAATCAGCCTTAAATGTATTAGAATTATGTGAGTTGGCCGGGGTTTCAAGGTCTGGATACTATCGCTGGATTGCTGCTGCAGATAAAAGAATTGCGCGTGAAGCAGCAGATTATGCTGACTTTCTATTAATCCAAAAAGCTTATAATTTCAGGGGTTACACGAAAGGTTCAAGAGGGGTTTGCATGCGACTGAGGCGTATGGGAATCAAAATGAACAGGAAAAAAGTGCAACGATTAATGCGAAAATTTCATCTGTTTTGTCCGGTGTGAAGAGCAAATCCGCATCGAAGAATGGCAAAAGCATTACAAACAAATACAATTGCTCCGAATTATGTTAATAGGCAATTTCGCACCCACGGACCACGAAAGGTTTTGTTAACTGACATCACATATCTACGGCTTCATCAAAAACATGTATATTTATCTGTTATAAAAGATGCATATACTAAACAAATCCTGGCTTACCAATTAAGCGAGTCTCTTGAGGTTGATTTTGTCCTTGATACGATAAATTCTCTTATGGAAAAACATTCATATGAAATGGACGCAACAGTTTGGATCCATTCAGATCAGGGATGTCATTATACAAGTGTTGCATTCCGACAGCTTTTGGAAGATTATGATTTGCGCCAATCTATGTCCAGGCGTGGAAACTGTTGGGATAATGCGCCACAGGAAAGTTTCTTTGGTCATATTACATTGGCCTGAAAAAGAGTATCTGTGGAAGCAAATATCAAGGCAGTGCAGATACATCAGTTGCCCAAAGAACATCTACGACAGTGAATAAACCCAGGATATAGATACATTAGATAGAAGGAAAGTAAATTTTCTCGGTGTTCCATATATTTCAACCATGGTACACCACAAAAGAAAAAATAAAAAAAATAAAAAAAGGTGTTGACTTTTCCTTTTACTTGCAATATAATAACTCTTGTCTTACGGATGAGACGAAAACAAAGCACAATATCGGGGTGTGGCTCAGCTTGGCTAGAGCGCCTGGTTTGGGACCAGGAGGTCGCA
>OHAC01000879.1_pt1 | contig 29606 bp, 25 predicted proteins | sample 1577051 | NCBI WGS metagenome assembly OHAC01 (sample SAMEA3541499, study PRJEB24748) | human gut metagenome | biome: human gut; feature: human-associated habitat; material: faeces | place: China | collected 2012 | reverse complement strand
GCAATTTTCAATGGATTTTTGCTCGTAACTGTGAGGGTACTGAACAGTTACGAAGGTATTTGTATTATCAGCTGATCCACAGCATGCGCAAGGCGGATCGCATCGATATCATTGTCTCTTTTTTGATGGAATCCGGTGTGAAAATGCTTTTGCAAGAACTGAAAAAGGCTATGAAGCGTGGAGCGAAGGTTCGCATTCTGACTGGAAATTATCTTGGCATTACGCAGCCATCGGCCTTGTATCTGATTAAACATGAGCTGGGAGAGCTTGTGGATCTTCGATTTTATAATGAAAGGAATCGGTCTTTTCATCCAAAATCTTATATCTTTCATTATGCAGATCACAGCGAGATTTACATAGGTTCTTCCAATATTTCCCGCAGTGCGCTGACATCCGGGATTGAGTGGAATTACCGGTTCAGCAGCCACCGGGATTCTGAAAATTACGAGAAATTTTATCGTACATTTGAAGATTTGTTCCAGAATCATTCCATTGTGATTGATGATAAAGAATTAAAGCGGTATTCGAAAAGCTGGCATAGACCTGCGGCTTCCAAAGATTTAGATCGTTATGATAATGTGGAAGAAGAGGAAAATACAAAGGTTAGACTTCTGTTTGAGCCGCGGGGAGCGCAGATTGAAGCGCTTTGTGCGCTGGAAAACAGCAGGACAGAGGGTGCTTCGCGGGGAATTGTCCAGGCGGCTACGGGTGTTGGAAAGACATATCTGGCGGCTTTTGATTCCAGAAATTACCAGAACGTGTTGTTTGTGGCACATCGGGAGGAGATTCTGAATCAGGCAGCGGTTTCTTTCCGGAATGTCAGAAATTCGGATGATTATGGATTTTTCCATGGAAAAGAAAAAACGACCGGCAAGTCGGTGATATTTGCGTCTGTCTCTACACTGGGACAGAGAGAATATTTGACAGAAAAGTATTTTCCGAAAGATTATTTCGATTATATCGTCATTGATGAATTTCATCACGCGGTAAACAATCAGTATCTTCAGATTGTGAATTATTTTAAGCCGAAGTTCCTGTTGGGCCTGACTGCCACGCCGGAGCGGATGGATGGCCGCAATATATACGAAATATGCGATTACAATGTGCCCTATGAAATTTCACTGGGAGAGGCGATTAACAAAGGAATGCTGGTGCCGTTCCGCTATTACGGCATTTACGATGACACCGATTATTCCAAATTGCATGTGGTAAAGGGCCATTATACGGAAAAGGAATTGAATGAAACGTATCTGGGAAATGTCCATCGGCATGAACTGATTTACAAATATTACAATAAGTACGGATCGAAAAGAGCATTGGGCTTTTGCTCCACCAGGGAGCACGCGGAAGAAATGGCAATGGAATTCAGCAGAAGAGGAATCCCATCGGCTGCGGTTTACAGCGGTGCGCCCGGAGCGTATGCAGAGGAGCGAAATGCCGCAATTGAAAAGCTGAAGTCCGGCGAAATCCGGGTGATTTTTTCGGTGGATATGTTTAATGAAGGCGTGGACATTCCATCCGTGGACATGGTCCTGTTTTTGCGGCCAACGGAATCGCCGGTTGTATTTCTGCAGCAGCTTGGCCGGGGCTTAAGACGCAGCGCCGGCAAGGAATATCTGACCGTGCTGGATTTTATCGGGAACTATGAGAAGGCAGGAAATGTGAGAAGATTCCTGACTGGAAATGCTGGTTCCGCGGCAATGTCATACCGCCCGTCGGACCGGGAAGGAATCCCAGATGACTGTCTGATCGATTTCGATATGCGGCTGATTGATCTGTTTGCGGAGATGGACAAAAAACAGCTGAGAATCCGGGATCAGATTCAGGCGGAATATTTTCGGGTAAAAGAAAAGCTGGGAAGAAGACCTTCCCGCATGGATTTATTTACCTATATGGATGATAATGTCTATCAGCTTGCCATGTCGCATACGAAAGACAATATTTTCAGGGATTATCTCGGTTTCTTGCATGCATTGGGTGAGACTACGGAAATGGAAAATGACTTGCTGCAGGGAATTGCAAAAGAATTCTTAAATGTTCTGGAGACAACGAGCATGACTAAGGTCTATAAAATGCCTGTCTTGATGGCATTTTACAATGACGGTGATATCCAGACCGATCTGACGGCCCCGCAATTGCTGCAGGCCTGGAAACAGTTCTTCGATCAGAACCGGAACTGGAAAGATCTGGACAAGCAGATAACCTATGAAAAATATAAAGCAATGTCGGATAAAGACCATTTAAAGAAAATCATTTCGATGCCGGTTCATTTCCTTCTGGAACCAGGAAAAGGATTTTTTGAGGAGAAGAGTGGCTATGTGATTTCCCTGAGAAGCGAATTGCAGAGCTGGGTTAAGAATGAGGCGTTGAAAGAGCAGATGAAGGATATTATTGAATATCGCGCAATGGATTATTATCGGAGGAGGTATCGGGAGACGAGATAGGCTTGTTGGCAGGAGGTATTTAGATTGACAAAGAAGAAAAATGAAATCACTATCCGTTCCAGTGCGGCAGAATATCTTACTTATGTTGCATCAGTTGGAGAGCAGCAGGATAGTATTGAAATGCGTTATGAGGATGAGAACATCTGGCTGACACAGAAGATGATGGCTCTATTATATAATGTGGGTACAAATACTATAAATTATCATATAAAAAAAGTGTTTGGTGATAGTGAGCTACAGGAAAATTCAGTTATTCGAAAATTTCGAATAACTACTGCGGATGGAAAAAGCTACAGTACGAATCATTATTCATTGGAAATGATTATAGCAGTTGGATTCAAGGTGAATTCTGAGCGAGCTGTACAGTTCCGAAAGTGGGTAAACCAGATTGCAAAGGATTACACCATCAAAGGATGGGTTATGGATGATGAACGCCTGAAAAATGGTGGTTCCGTGCTTACGACAGAGTATTTTGATCGTTTACTTGAGCAGATTCGGGAAATCCGCTTGTCCGAGCGCAGATTTTACCAGAAGATAACAGATATATATGCTACAGCCCTTGATTATGATCGCACCGCAAAAACGACAAAGCAGTTTTTTGCAAAGGTACAGAATAAGATGCATTATGCAGTACATGGGCATACGGCAGCAGAATTGATTTACGAACGGGCCGATGCAGAAAAGCCGCATATGGGCCTTACAACATGGGCGGCAGCACCAGAAGGAAAAATTGTAAAAAGTGATGTCACAATGCGTTCATTGGAACGCATTGTGTCGGCTTATTTGGATTTAGCGGAGGATCGAGCAGAACGACATATTCCAATGACAATGGAAGACTGGTCAAAACGTCTAGATTTATTTTTGATGGCAGACGATAGAGAAATTCTTTAGGACGCAGGAAAAATTACTGCTGAGATCGCAAAAGCGAAGGCAGAAACAGAATTTGAAAAATATCGTATTGTGCAGGACAGATTATTTATGTCGGATTTTGATAGGTATATGTTGGAATTAGAGAATCATATACAAAAGTGAAGTATGAAAAGATAGAGGTATTGTAGAAAATGAATCGATTTTCAGAGAAGGATTGGAAGCTGTTTCGAAGCAAGATTGTCGACTGGCAGGAAGCTTACATGGAAAAATTAAACCAGGAGTATGTAACAATATTGACCGGACCAGGAAATTGGATACCTTAAGGATGCTTGCCGCAATGGAGGAGTCACCGATCCGGCTGGTGGAGCGTCTGGGTGAACTTCAGCAGATCATAAAGGAAAAGCCGCAGGATTACAGTTGTCCGTTTGTTTTGTCTACGATTCATGCCAGCAAAGGACTGAAGTACGATGCAGTACTTCCTGGATCAGCTTGGAGTTGGCACGGTCGTGGAGCATAAGAAGTTTGGAGAAGGTGTGATCGCAGAGATGGAAAAAGGAAAAATCTGGATTGCTTTTGAAGAAGGCACGAAGTCATTCTAGGCCAGGGCACTGGCGGGAAGTGGAATGCTAAAGTTCCACTAAATGATAAGAAGTTCCGTTGACATGAGGAAGGGTTCATGATATATTAGAGTTAGCAATAGCTAACCAATATAAATGATAGCATTCCAGGGAATGCTATTGCAGAAGGAGGGATTTTAACATGTCAATGATCAACAAAGAAGTAAGTGATTTTTCGGTTCAGGCTTATCAGAATGGGGAGTTTAAAACGGTAACCAAAGAAGATATTCTGGGGAAATGGAGTGTATTTTTCTTCTATCCGGCGGATTTTACCTTTATATGTCCTACCGAGCTGGAAGATCTTCAGAACAAATACGCTGAGTTTCAGGCAGCAGGATGCGAAATCTTTTCCGTATCTACGGACTCTCATTTCGTTCATAAGGCATGGCATGATTCTTCGGAGCGAATTGGTAAGATTATCTATCCTATGCTTGCGGACCCGACCCATGCACTGTGTAAGGATTTCGAAGTGCTGATTGAAGCGGACGGAATGGCAGAAAGAGGAAGCTTCATTGTGAATCCGGAAGGAAAGATTGTAGTATATGAAGTCAATGCGGGGAATGTTGGACGCAATGCGGATGAACTTTTCCGCCGTCTGCAGGCAAGCCAGTTTGTAGCGGAACATGGAGATCAGGTATGTCCTGCAAAATGGCATCCGGGCGAAGAAACCCTGAAACCAAGCCTTGATCTGGTGGGTATGCTTTAATGGAAAAAGAAAAATTTTATGATGTGATTGTAGTTGGCGGAGGTCCGGCGGGATTGACGGCTGCATTATATCTGGCGCGGGCGTGCTATCGTGTTCTTGTGGTAGAAAAAGAAAAGTTTGGTGGCCAGATTACAATCACCGATGAAGTTGTAAATTATCCGGGGGTTGAGAAAGCCAGCGGAAAAGAATTGACAGAAACCATGCGCGAACAGGCTGAAAATTTCGGAGCAGAGTTTTTGCTGGGTGAGGTTTTGACACTGAAAAAAGCGGAAGAGATGCCGGAAACGCAGATATGGGAAATTACGACGGATAAGGGACGGTATCAGTGCTTCGGAGTACTTCTTGCAACGGGAGCCCATCCGAGAATGGTAGGCTTTCCGGGAGAGGCAGAATTCCGAGGACATGGAGTTGCTTATTGCGCGACCTGTGACGGAGAGTTTTTCCGCGGGAAAGAAATTTTTGTAGTGGGAGGTGGCTTTGCAGCTGCGGAGGAATCTGTATTTCTGACAAAGTATGCAAGTCATGTGACCATACTGGTTCGTGGAAATGACTTTTCCTGCGCCGAGGCTGTTGCGGAAACAGCCAGAAAGCATCCGAAAATTACGGTTTTAACTAATACGGAGGTTGTCTGCGTGGAAGGTGACCACCTGCTGCGCAAAATCTCTTACAGAAATAATCAAACCGGAGAAACCAGTATTTTCCATAAGGAAAATGACACATTTGGCGTATTTGTGTTTGCGGGTTACGCACCCAATACCGGCCTGGTAAAAGATATGGTAAGTCTGGACGCTGGCGGGTATGTGGAGACTGACCGAAATCAGCAGACCAGCTGTCCGGGAATTTATGCAGCGGGCGATGTATGCCAGAAGAGCCTGCGTCAGGTCGTAACAGCAGTTGGAGATGGAGCAACAGCAGCCACAGCCCTTGAAAAATATGCGGCAGCCATGCAGGAAAAAACAGGGATTCATCCGGAAAAACCGGTGAAAAAAGAACCAGAAAAGCCGGGAAAGGCTTTGGCGGGTGTCTTCTCACAGGACATTGTAAATCAGTTAAATGTGGTATTTTCCAGGATGGACGGGAAGCTGCAGCTTGACCTGCATCTGGATTCCCGTCCGGTAAGCCAGGAATTAAAAAGCTATATGCTGGAGCTGGCAAAATATACGGACAAGCTGACTGTGCGAGAGAGAGAAGCTTCGGAGGATGCATCCTCCTTCCTTCCATATGTGGAAGTGAAGAATGCGTCCGGGCAAAGCTGCGGACTGGCTTTTCATGGAGTGCCCGGAGGCCATGAGTTTACTTCGTTTATCCTGGGGCTCTACAATGCGGCCGGACCGGGACAGCCGCTTGCCCCTGAAATCAGAGAGAAAATCCAGGCAATCAGTCATAAGGTCCAAATGCAGATTCTGGTATCCTTGTCCTGTACCATGTGCCCGGATCTTGTCATGGCAGCCCAGAGAATTGCGTCGCTGAATCCATTGGTAACCGCAGATGTATATGACATCGCACATTTCCCGGAATTAAAAGAAAAATATAATGTTATGAGTGTTCCGTGTCTGGTTATCAATCAGGACAAAGTAACATTCGGGAAAAAGAATATCCAGCAGTTGCTGGAAGTGATTGGCACTGGTAATAGCAACGAAATATAACAGATTCCCTATTGACTTTCCCTCGTACATTGTCTATGATGATTTATGTACACGAGTAATAGAATACGATGGATTGAACGGAATTGGTGCATTCATTTTACAATGCTCTGGTTTCGTATATCATTTTAGTATAAGTTCTTTGACTTTGTGTCAGGGAACTTTTTTTCATTTCATAGAAAATTAATTGGGGGAAACATGGAAGATTTAATCAAATTGAAAACAGCGATGGATCTGATTGTTACAGGTTTATATGAGAAGGAACGCCAGAAAAAGAAGGGGGAGTATTTTTACAGCAAGCGTCTTATTCATGGAATTAATCTGTTTCAGAGTTTAAATTATAAGTACAACCCGGAAGGGTTTGATTTTGGAAAGATGCATGAGCAGAGTTTTATTACGGAGTATGCCATGCGGCCGGTGGCAGAATGGTTTCATGGATGGAAAAATAAGGAGAACCTGAAGCTGGAAGACCAGAGTTTTTATTATATGGATGCACTGGTGGGGGACAGTGGTTTTCATACGTTTCATGTAAATGACAATTGCGAGGATTACATCGAGTATGTGGAAAAGGATGTGATTGCCGGGATTGAGCAAAGAGCGGTTTATGACTGTTTAAAGTCACTGGATCAGGATGCGTATGTGAATCTGAGAAAGTTTTTGATTGAGCATCCGGTTATTCCGGCAAAAGATCTGAGGGGATTAAAACTGGGATATGCCCAGAACAGCATTGCGCTGCAGGCAATTGAAAATGCCTATGAAGAGATTCAGAAAGATTGTTTTGTCTGCCCAAGGTGCGGCTGGACTCTGCAGAAAGAAAAGATCGGGATGCGGTGCCAGAGCCGTACCTGCAGTGAAGCAGTTTATATTCCGGGGGAACTGAATGTGATTTCAGGCAATGCCGGGATGCTGCGGTTAAAGCGTGGTGTGATGAAGTATATCGCGGTTCCGGGAAAGCTGGAACTGGAAATTTATGCGTATTGTGAGAAGCATGGGGTTCAGAGTGTGTTGTGGCCGCAGATGGACCGGTATGATATTGAAATCACGTTTCCGGACGGAACGGTGTGGGCAATTGACGCAAAAGCAGTAAAAGAACCGCATTTTCTGAAGGAGAATGTGGCGCGGGATGGTGGTTTTCCATCCGGGGCTTATGACCGGAGTTTTTATGTGATTCCGGATGAGTATGCGGCGGCAAGAACAGATTACAGGATGATCATTAACCAGGAACTGGCACGTCTGGGAGATCGTCAGACCCGCTGTATCCGGCTTTATGATCTGAAAAAAGAAATCAGGGAAAGGGGGAAACGCTGATGCAGGATATCAAAAAAAGATGGAAGCCATATTACGATGAAAAGAAGCATTTTTTGAGACTGGAACAGTTTGTTTTATTTGAGATGGCGCTTATGATCGTGAATCGCTGGAAGCAGGATGCGGACGCCAATAAAGGCTATATTGTATTTACTAAGTACCAGAATATCGGAAAGAAGCAGTATGTTCCAGAGGATTATATCATTCAGAATGCCAGTGTCTGTCTTAGAAAATTCCGTTCTGAAAAGATGTGGAAGGATACGCTGAAAGAATATAAAAAGGATGAGTATGCGGGCATACGGTTATATGACATCACAGAGGACCGGATTGTCGAGAAGAACACGGGAAATCTTGTCTATGCGGCACGTAAAAAGGATTATCTGTGCTATATTCTGTCATATTCCCGCAGTAGGGATAAGCGGTATGCAACCCATGGTACATACCGGTATTTTAATAAAAATAATGAAGAAAAACAGATCTATATTACGCTGAATGAAGAACTGGATGAAATGATCTGTGACGTGAAGCGGGGAGGAGAACCTCGGAAGAAGATTGTAATTACAATGGAAGAACTCCTGGATGCCGCAGAAGAAATACAGGAGAAACGCCCGGGCGATCCCTGTGCCAGGATTCTGAAAACCAATGTGATCAAGGCAGTGAAAAATGGAAGCGTAAGCATGGCAGAACAGCTGGAATTGGATCGTGTAGTGAACATTGTGGGCATGGTTGGCGCCGGTAAGACCACATTGTTAAAGGTTCTGGCATATATTCTGGATCAGCGTAAAAAGCGGACCGTGATTGTCACGGATACCGTTGCAGAGGTATTTCAGTTGTATCAGTATTTTCGGTCTTTGGGCTGCCAGTGCAGCCCGCTGATCGGCAAGGCGGAACGGGTAAAATATATCAACCAGTTGATAGGAGAAGAGGAAGATTATCTGGATGAAGAAATTTCAGGATATCTGACGACAAACTGTCTGATTGACGGCCTGGATACAAAAAATGAAAATGCGGTATCCTTTGGCGAGGAACCTTGTACGAAGTTGGAACAGGGAAACCGGCGGTATGTCTGCCCTTATTTTGAACAGTGTCCGGCCACGGCCATGTAGCGTGAGGCATTTACTGGCAATCTGGTGATTACCACCGTCGCGGGTCTGGTTATGGGCAAAGTGGGAAAGCTGCAGAGAGTTTTTCTGGAAGAGGCAGTCGCAGCTGCAGATGTTGTGTTTTACGATGAATGTGACCGGGTACAGAAAAACTTGGATGATCTGTTTACTCCTGCAACGGAATTTAATATGTTTATCAATGAGTGTGCAGAGCCGGTCAGCCAGTTTATGCTGGAGACGAATACGCGGCGTCTGGGTAATCTTGCGAGTGCCTATTATGCGGAACTGCAGGCGAAATCCCCCACGGTACTGCAATGTGTTTCCAATGCGGTGAAAGCGGCGAAAAACAGTGGAAACGGCAGTGTGCTGGCCAATACATTTTCTGCTTATACGTTGTTAGACAGCATTGTGGATGAAATATCTGAAGCTACGGTAAAAGAAATCTATCGTCTGATGGATTTTCAGACAGCAGAAATGAGTTCGCTGTTTGATATTATGAGTCGTTCCTGTGAAAGTATCCGGTCAGACCGTTTTGAGCAGTTGCTGGCAGAATGGCTGGATCGAAGGGAACCGCAGCTTAAAAATAATGAAAAAAAGATTGCGGTCAGGAAAAAAATACAGCTGATCATTACCTTGATTTTCTTTGACCGGTTTGTCATGGAGATTGGAACAGCGTATGAGGATTCCCAGGATGTCACGATGGGATATAATGAACTGGTTGGTTTCATCCGGACGCGTTTTACCGCACAGCAGGACTACCTGCCCTCTGCGTTAATGGGCAATCTGTTTGGAATAAAATTAACCAGCGAAGATGATATTCTGCTGTTCCGGCAATATGCGTATGGCAGAGCGTTACTGACAGATCTGCCTTATTTGCGGGTCAATAAAGAAGGCGTGCCGATCGGGCCGCATGTGGTGCTGCTGTCAGGGTCCAGCTATGCCAAGGGCTCCTATGAATATCATGTCAATGCGGATGTAAATTATATTGTTGAAGCGGACAGATCTGTGCGGGAATTTATTGGAAATACACAGTTTATGGAGCTTGGTTTAGCGGAGCGTGTATCCGGAAGTCCCCTTGAAAACCGGGATGCGGTTTTAAGAGATGTAGTAGATCGTTGTACTGCATATATCATTTCTGAATTGTCCGACAAAAAGGGCAAGATTCTTTTGGTAGTGAATAGTTTTTCCCAGGCAGAGACTGTGGCGGATCGTTTGCGGGCTAATTTTGTCAAACGTGGGTGCAGGGAAGAAGTTTGCGCGCTGATTTCTGACAAAAATATAGAAAAGAAAGATTTCAGTCAGTATATACGCCGCGGGGAGGTTTATAAATTTGACCAGAAAAAAGCGAGAATTCTGGTGGCTCCGGCGTTGGCAATTGAACGAGGACATAACATTGTGGATGAGCAGGGCCATTCCTCTCTGAGCAGCGTGTTCTTCCTGATTCGCCCTATGGGTGTTCCGGATGATGTGAAAGAACGGAGCATTAAGATGAATGGTTATATGGCATCGAAATTATTCGAATACAAAGAAAATGATCTGTATCAGAAGAATCTTTATGTCCGTCAGGAAGCTACGAAATTCTGGAACCGCATGAATTATTCCGCGAAAAGAAGGCTGGATTACCTGTGTGATAAGGAAATAAAAAGAGATCTGGTTTCTACCATGTTTGTTCTCATTCTGCAGATATTTGGGCGCCTATGCAGAGTTACAGACGCATCGAAAGAAACACCCACCGTTTATTTTGCAGATGGGGCATTTCGAAAAAAGATAGATGCAGAAGATGGATTTGATGCGTTAAATGAAATGTATGATTATTTAAAAGACATGCTGTCAGATGAAGAACACGGGGAAATTGCCAGAACCCTGTATGAACCATTCTTTACAGCATACGAAGGAGGTATCCGACATGAGTAAGGCGACTAAGATTTATCCAATGGCTTTTGTTCCGAATCCGGATGCGGAATGCAGGCTTTATTACGTTGGTTTTCCGAAAAGATGGAAGGACAGTCTGATCAGGGCAGAAAAGGCAGCGAATCCCAAGTGGAGCGGCGTGTATGCGCTTCCGACCTACGCTTTGGGCAAAAGCCTTGGAACCTGGATGGACGGAATTGTAGAGCTGGCTCCGCTCAGACTGGATTCGAAAGATGAAATGTGGGCAATTTCCTGTGAACAGGAAATCAATATAGAGCAGCTGCTGGAACATATGAAGGCATGGATTCAGGTTCAATATGGGAACAATTATAAATACCGTCCCGCGGCAGTAGAAATTCAGAAGCTGCTTCAGGAAATGAAGGTTGAGGACTTGAATGAGCTGGCCGGGAGTAAGAATGTCAGGCTGTTTGATGCAGATGGCATCCCAACAGAAAATTATTCTTATGCTGCCTTTTCCCTGATGGTGACAAACGCTTTGACCGGAAAAGAAATCCAGATAGATGGCCACCGTGTAAAGCTGAATTATGCCGGAAAAAATCAACTGATTTCTGATATACAGGGAGAGGGAGATCACAGCTATTCTTATGGAATTTCATTTTCTTTGCAGACAGTTCCGCCGGAACGGAAAGCATTGCTCTTGTGTGATTGCTGTATTCACAGATGGATTCCGGATCGGTGGAGTGAGAAACCTTATCTGAATGGTGATAATCTGACTGCGCATATCTGGATGGAAAACAACAGAATATATAAACTTCCGATTTTTCAGAAATATAAAACGGAAGAGGAATATTCCTGGAAAGAACCGGAAAAAACATATTATAATTTGTATCAGTTCCGGGCGTTGCCGGCAGCAGGAGAAGTGATTCGTTCCATCGCAGACTCGATGACTGGAAAACAGAAAATTACGTGTCTGTATAAAAATGGAATGGATGGCTGCGGATTCAAAAAGAATGTGATCGGAACCGGTGTAAGCGTTTTGGAAAAGAAAGATATCTATGATGGCGTATTTTCTTACATAGCTGACATCGTGCGGGAAACAGAGGGAATCAGCCGTGTGGGAAGCACGAAGCGGGCAGTGAAAAAACTGAAACTGGATACGTTGAATCTGAACAAAGAACTGACGAAGGAACAGTGCCTTCTTCTGGCAAGGAGAATGAAAACCTGTACGGAATCGAATCGTCTGACATTTGAGGTGTATGCGACAGATGATACGTTGGAATGCGCAGAAAAAATCATGGAAAAATTAGAGTCCGTATTTGTGTCTTGTGAGGAAATGACATTTACCATAAAACGGTGCAGACTTGGCAGTATGGGAGAACCAATGGAATCTTCTAAGAGTGCGGATGCTTTAAAACGAATCCATGAAATAGAAAAAGAACTCAGTCCTGCCACAGAGCTTACTGCATGTATCGTAGTGCTGCCTGGAAAGGAATGCTTTTATAAGCTAGGGGATCCGAAGGCAGCAATTCGCTGCGGCATGGCGTTAACAAACCGTCTTACACAGTTTGTGACACCGTGGGATGAAACGGTGAAAGAGAACGTTATAGAAAGTAAAATCACCAGCGCAGTTGAGGATCTTTGCAGACAGCTGGGCTATGTCAGGGAGTTAGATGAAAGCGCAATAGAAAAGAAAGAGTTACTGCATCATACACCCGTGATTGGGATGCAGGTTATGACACAGATCTGTACTTCGTATGGGAAAGCGAGATTTTTACCATTGTATGTGGAAATGGATTATGTTTCTGGAAAAGTGTATGCAGAGTGCGACGCATTTGAGCAAACCAGGGTTCTTTACCGGGAGGCAGCCTTTGAACTTGCCCGTCTGAGCCTAGATAAAAATTTTGAGAAAAAATGTGAAAATGCAGCGCGTGGAACATGGAAGCAGAAAATGATCATGTGGAAAAATCTGTATCGTGACAAGAATCTTCTGGTCCTGATTGAAGCAAATGGGAATACCCGGGCAATCTGTAACGGAATTACAGACAGTCAGATACAGAAGTATCGTTATCTGGCACCATATTGCCCGGAGCAGATTGAGACTGGTACGAAGGAAAACAGTTATTTGCAGGATTTAAATCATTCAGGAGTCCGTCTGATTCGGATTAGACGGAACGGAGAGATCCCGGATTACTATACGGAAATTTCTTCAACAGATGGTTATTCGGCAACCAGCGGTGTATTCCGGTATGGGCAGGATTATTGGGCAATTGCGGGCAGACCGAATGATAAGTCCTATACTTCAAGCTATAAAAAAACAACGTATGACCTGCCGCACCAGAAATTTGCAGAGAGAGACATGATCGAGATATATCCGATTCAGCTGCAAAAGGATGACAATCCGGATGAATGGGTGATTTACACGAATTCCCTGCGCACCGGAGCGATTCAGTACGATGAAGCAACGGCTTTGCCGATTCCGATGCACATGGCGGCAAAGTTGCAGGAGTATTTGCTGGAGGTATAGGAAATCCATTGAAAAAGGCAAACATTGTCTTTCCTGAAAATAACGTGTTCGAAGATAAAATCGAGGATACTTCCGAATATGATTCTGACCAGGGGCGCGGATAGCTAGCAGGTTTATTACAGAAGAGATGGCGAAGCAGTATTTTGCGATGTTCTGGGGCCGAACGGATGTATATGCGAAGCGGGGAAGGAATGGCGGTTATTTTCCCCAGTGTGATCATCGCTGGAATGACAGAATTTGTCCCAGACAAAGGGGAGAGAAGATTCGGTGTGAAGACTGTGAGTATACAAAATGGACAAAACTTACGGTGGAGAAGATCGTAGATCATTTAGCTGGTTACAAAGAAGATGGAACCGATGTGATTGGTGTCTATCCATTGCTTCCGGATGGAACCTGCCGTTTTCTTGAATTTGATTTTGACAAATTTTAGTTGTGCTGCCCCTTCAGGAAAGAGCATTAAAATCATGTTAACCTGGTCAGAATTTTACAATCAATTTTCCTTACAACTGAATGAACAGCAGCAAAGTGCCGTGCAGAGCGTGACTGGCCCGGTGCTTCTTCTTGCGGTTCCGGGCTCAGGAAAAACGACGGTACTGGTTACACGCCTTGGTTATATGATCTTTTGCAGGGGGATTGCTCCGGAGAAAATTCTGACGGTAACGTACACGGTGGCGGCGACAAAAGATATGTCGGAGCGTTTTGCGAGTCGGTTTGGGCAGGATCTGGCAGACCGCCTGGAGTTTCGTACCATTAATGGAATCTGCGCCAGGGTGATTCAGTATTATGGACGGAAAACGGCACGGACTGCTTTTTCGCTTCTCACGGATGAGAAACGGATTTCCGCGATTTTGTCCGCAATCTATCAGAAAACGGAGCAGGTTTATCCGACGGAGGGCGATCTGAAGAATGTCCGAACCCTGATCACGTACATAAAAAACCGGATGCTGAATGAGAAAGAAATTGAGGCGTTAGATGAAACAGCTGAGATTCGGATTTCTGCGATTTATAAAGAATACTGCAAGCATTTGCGGGAAAATCAGCTGATGGATTACGATGATCAGATGGTTTATGCCTACAACATGCTGCGGAAAATTCCGTGGCTGTTAGAGTATTTTCAGGATCAGTATCCATATATCTGTGTGGATGAGGCCCAGGACACTTCCAAAATCCAGCATGCGATCATTGCGCTGCTGGAATCCAGAACGGAAAATCTTTTTATGGTAGGAGATGAGGACCAGAGTATTTACGGATTCCGTGCAGCTTATCCGGAGGCGCTGCTTGAGTTTGAGCAGCATCATCCTGGGGCAAAGGTTCTTCTGATGGAAGAAAATTTCCGCTCCGATGCGAACATTGTTCAGGCCGCGGATTGTTTTATTCAGAAAAACACGTTGCGTCATGAAAAACATATGCGTCCGTCAAGACCAAAGCAGAGGGAACTGAGGGAGATTTCGGTTGCGAACAGAAAAGCGCAGTATTCTTATCTTTTGAAGGTGGCAGCGGGGTGCATAAATCAGACCGCAGTTCTTTACCGGGATCATGAATGTGCTCTTCCGTTGATTGATCTTCTGGAACGAAACGGAATTCCATATCGGATGCGCAATGCGGACATGACATTTTTTACGAACCGGGTTGTAATAGATATCAGCAATATTATAAATCTGGCGGCTGATCCGCAGAATACGGATTTGTTTTTGCAGGTTTATTATAAGCTTGGGACGTATCTGCGCAAACAGGATGCTCACAAAATCGCGGATATCCGCAGAAAACAGAAATTGTCTGTCTGGCAGGCAGCCCTTCAGTACGGAGATCTGGATGGTTATGTAAAAGGCAGCATTAGCGCAATCCAGACACATATGAAGCATTTGCTGGAGGAACCGGCAGGCAAGGCAATTTACCGGATTGTTCAGTCCATGGGATATCAGGATTACCTGACCAGAAGTGAGATTAAGGATAACAAACTGGATACCTTAAGGATTCTTGCGGCATTGGAGGAGTCACCAATCCGTCTGGTGGAGCGCCTGAGTGAGCTGCAGCAGATCATAAAGGAGAAGCTGCCGGATTACAGCTGCCCGTTTATTTTGTCAACGATTCATGCCAGCAAGGGACTGGAGTACGATACGGTGTATCTGCTTGATGTGATTGATGGAATTTTGCCGGATCAGATTTTACAAAATCCCGGAACGGCATCCAAAGAAGAATTGGAATGCTATGAGGAAGAACGTCGTTTATTTTATGTAGGGATTACGAGAGCAAAAAATCAGCTGAATGTATTTACCATGAAGCCGCAAAGTTTGGATTTTTGTGATGAATTATTTGGGCGGAAGGTCCTAAAAAAGTCAATGGAAATACCAAAGAGAGCAGCTACAGTGAACCAGCTCAAAATAAAACGTGAGCAGCCGAAAACAATTTCCGATACAGCGTATCAGGCATTTCTTGAGCAGCTTGGAGTTGGTATGGTCGTGGAGCATAAACGCTTTGGAGAAGGCGTGATCACAGGAATGCCAAAAGGAAAAATCAGGATTGCTTTTGAAGAAGGAACAAAGTCATTTCAGGCCAGGGCACTGGCTGAAAGCGGAATGCTGAAGCTGTGATCAGATACGCTATCTATTTCAGACGAATATCATCACCATAGAAAAGAAATTTTCACGAAGTTCTCAATATAATAAATTGGAGGAAAAAATATGAGCAGAGTATTAATTGTAATCGATATGCAGAATGATTTTGTGACAGGATCTCTTGGAAGCAAAGAAGCACGGGCCATTGTACCCAATGTGCAGGCTAAAATCAAAGAATATGCGGATCGCGGAGATCGGATATTTTTTACCAGGGACACGCATCAGGAAAACTATCTGGATACTGCGGAAGGAAAAAAACTTCCGGTAAAACATTGTATCAAAGGCACAGATGGTTGGCAGATTATACCGGAACTGGAAGCGGAAGGCTGTGAGTACATAGATAAACCGACCTTTGGATGGCTTAACTGGGGTGGATTTGGTGAGCATGATGAAATAGAGCTTGTGGGTGTATGTACCGACATCTGCGTGGTTTCCAATGCTTTGATTTTGAAGGCCATGTATCCAGAGGTTGTGATTTCGGTAGATGCAGGCTGTTGTGCCGGGGTTACACCGGAAAAACATGAGGCTGCGCTGGAGACAATGAAGAGCTGTCAGATTGATGTGTGGGGCGAGTAGAAGAATGCAAGTTAACAGCTGTCTACAAAACGTTCAAAATTCAGATCGACTTAGGAAAATAAATATTGGTCATCAATCTGACAGACGAGTTCTCTGATCAAGCCAAAGAAAAAGCAGATGAAAACGGAATCATTCTGATCAACGGATTAACATTTGCGTCTCTTCTTGTGAGGTATGGAATAGAGGTTGATATACGATAAAGTGCCTGGTCGGCAAATCGGAAGTTGAAGGAGCATCACCGTTATGATTAGAAAATTACGAAAAGCGGATATAAATAAAGTTGCTGATATATGGTTGGATACTAATATAAAGGCCCATTATTTTATCCCTGCTCAATATTGGAAAAGAAATTTTGATTTAGTAAAAGAACTGCTATTACAGGCCACTGTCTATGTTTACGAGGATAAGCAGGAAATACAGGGGTTTGTAGGGCTGAGTGACGAATACATTGAAGGTATTTTTGTTTCTGCCGAAATGCAGTCTCAAGGTATAGGCAAAATTTTGTTAAACTACGTAAAGGGGAAAAGAAACAATTTACTTTTAAATGTATATCAAAAAAATACACGGGCAATATCTTTTTATCAAAGAGAAGGGTTTGAAATCCAGTGCAATGGCATTGATGAAGCTACCGGGGAAAGAGATTATGCAATGGCATGGCAACGGAAATAGATGCCATTGTGAATGCCGCAAATGATGGCCTTTGGGAAGGCAGTGGTGTTTGACAAATGGGGAAAGTACGTGAAGTAAATAATAAACTGTTCTATTTGTGATTTTATGTTATCATAATAAGAAAAGCATATCACACAAAGGAGAACCCCATGATTCTGTTTTCGACTGTTTTAAGATTAAATAAGAATTTTACCCAGGATGATTTTATAAAGACTGTGATTGAGTGGAACCAGAACAGCCCGCATCCGGAGAATGTGATTTCGGGAATCGTATGGAACGGGGAGCGGAGCGCACGATATGGGACGGACAAGCTGTGGCTTGCGCTAGAGGAGTACCGGAATGAGAACATTATAGCGGTGCGTTATGAGAAGGTGGAGGCCAACGGTACCATCTGGGACAGCGACTATATTATGAATTTTAATACCATGAAAATGGCAATTCAGCTGGACAGAAGTTATACGGAAGATGCGCTGATCATGGATCCTGCATTTTCTACTCCGTATTTTATCCGGCTTCTGATTGAGAAGGGATATCTGCGCGCGGACGGTGATCTGCAGATTACGGAAAAACCGGTTCTGGTAACAGAAACAGAAGTCCCCAATCTGGCTGATGTGATCAATGGGCAGGCGAAGCATGACCTTCCGATTGTTTATGTATCAAAAAACGCAGAAGGAACGACAATGGTGAATACCTGGGATATGGCATACCGTCTGAAAGGGGTTGCACATGTCCTGGCGGCAGAAAACTCACAGATAGATACGCTGCTCAGTGCAGCGTGTGCGGATCAGAATGAAAAGAATGGTTCTGTTGGAATCTATTATCCAAATACGGCTGCAAAGAACAGGACATTTCCATACCACGTATATGAAGATGGCGGTAAAATGCTGGCAGACCGCATGGTGCGGAATGTCATTGACTATTGTAACGCGCAGCTGGCGGATCCGCTTTATACCTGGCAGGGCGTGAATAATGCGCTGCTATTAGACCGTCTGAAGGCTCGGACTCTTGAATTTCAGACAGCAGAACTGGAAACCAGGCGTATGAGGGAGGAAAACGATGAACTTCTCGATTCTGTAGATAAGGATCTGGTCCGCTTAAGAAAACAGGTGGAGGAACTCACCAGAACCAATGAAGCTTTAAAGTATGAAAACCAGGGTCTGCGCTCCAAATTAAACCGTACGGATGCCGCACCGATTCTGTACCTGGGCGAGGAAACAGAGCTTTTCCCGGATGAGATCAAGGCAATTCTTCTGGACGCGCTGGAGGCAGAATTACCCAAGTACGAGGAAAAGACACGCAGACATACGGTAATTGAAGACGTGATCCGCGAGAACGACTGCAAGAAAACAGCCGGAGAAAAGGCTGAGAAGCTGAAAAATCTGCTGAAAGGCTATAAGTCCCTGAGCGGATCCCTGAAACGGGAACTGCAAAATATGGGATTTGAGATCACCGATGACGGAAAACACAGCAAGCTGACCTACTACGGAGACAGCCGTTACATGGCAACCCTGGCGAAAACACCGAGCGATGGACGGTCGGGGAGTAATATTGCGGCGGAGATGATCCGGACGATGTTTTAGAGGGCGCAGGAATCATTTGCTGACAGAACTGACGCAGGCTGTTCGTGTCGATGAAAGCATAGATGAAAAAGATTTGGAACCAAAAAGGTTTTGCTCACCCTCGACCCCAAGCCGATGAAGCCGCAACTGTTCGATGAACTGGCAGTTGAACTGAAAGAGTATCCGTGCCATTGGTAAGCTGAAAAAGACCATCATCGCAGTTGAAAATAACGGCAGCATGACTTATCGTGCCGAAAGCGGAGCCGAACCTACCGCAGATGAGATTGAACGCATCAACGAGGCAATCCGTCGTGCAGATCATTATGGCTATAACCTTCAGACGATTAGCCATAGATATTTCATCGTTGAAAAGTTCTACCCGATGGACTTTAGAAAAAGCAGTAAAAACCCGATTCAAAAAAGCAAATTCTTCAATCTTGCTGATATGTTCGGATATAAAACAAGGCCTAACACCGATGTAATCGCAAATGATCTGAACGGTTGGACTTGGGAGGAGTTTATGGAGTCCGTCTTTGAATTTATGTCTTTCTACGGGTGGGGTGAAATTATGAACCCGTCTGTGTATGGAAAGGTGCGGCGCTGTGACAATGATATTATCTATTGCAGCGTAGAGTTTGAAGATGGGTGTAAGAGCTACTACTATATTTCGGATGAGGATTCTATTCAGGCGGGCGATTTCGTGATCGTTCCTGCTGGCAAAGATAATCACGAAGCAGTAGTTGAAGCCGTAAAGAAAGAATACTTTGCAGAGGAAAATGGGCCTTTGCCGATGGAGAAAACAAAACATATTATCAGGAAATGTACGGAAGATGATTTTGACCTTCCGGTCGATGAACCTATTTGACTTCCTGATAATAACTAAAAAGTCCACCAGTCATGATGCGCTGCTCATTGTACTGGTGGACTTTTTCTGTAAGGAAATCCCTTATGGCTATATTCGAAACCCGGAAAAGAATACATTCGATGTTGACGAAGAAACAGCGCCTGTGGTTGTTCGTATTTTTGAACAGTAATATTTCACTTCGGATTGCATACACTATATTGACGTACAGAATATTGTACGTTATAATAAGAGTACAGAATATTGTACGAAATGAGGTGATATGATGTTAGCGGTTAATTATTCAAATCTTCGGGACAACATGAAAAATTATATGGATCAGGTAACGGATGATTATGAAACTATGATTGTCACCAGAAAGAATAATAGAAACGTGGTAATTCTGTCAGAGGAAAGCTACAATAATCTGATGGAAAATGCGCATATCCTTGGGACTAAGGCTAATTATGACTGGCTGATGGAATCCAAAGCACAGTTGGAACGTGGACAGTTTGCAAAGCATGATCTGATTGAGGTAGACGATGAATAAAGTTTTTACTGATAATGGATGGGCAGATTATGTTTATTGGCAGACTGAGGACAGGAAAACACTGAAAAAGATTAATCAGCTCATAGAAGATATTTGCCGTAATGGTAATGAGGGCATAGGAAAGCCGGAGCCGTTAAGAGGTGATTTAGCCGGATTCTGGAGCCGCCGCATAAATGATAAAGACAGATTGGTATATAGAATAGATGATGCCAATGTTTATATCATTGGTTGCAGATTCCATTATGGAGATACTTAAACCGCACATTTTATAAGGAAGAAAGAGCATTAGCAGAGTAAAATCTGTTGGTGCTTTTTGTTTGCCTTTTTAGCACAAAGCAGAAGGTAAGTAAATATTCCGGTGGGATCTACCATAAAACGCAGATTGATTTGACATACAATTCTAACCATATGGAAGGAAGCCGCCTGAGCCACGATCAAACCAGATATATCTTTGAAACCAACACCATCGGCGTAGAAAAAGAAGTGCTGAATGTGGATGACGTAATCGAAACAACAAATCACTTCCGCTGTATTGACATGATTATTGATCATGCAAAAGCAGCTCTGACGGAGAAGTTCATCAAAGAACTTCACTTGGTTTTGAAGAACGGCACCAGCGATTCCAGAAAAGATTGGTTTGCTGTTGGCAAGTATAAGAAACTCCCGAATGAAGTCGGCGGCAGGGATACAGTCCTTCCAGAAGAAGTTGCCGATAAAATGAAGGCCTTGCTGACGGAATATAACGCCAAGGAAGTAAAGATCTTTGAGGATATTCTGGACTTTCATGTGAAGTATGAGCGGATCCATCCGTTCCAGGACGGCAATGGTCGTGTGGGAAGATTAATCATGTTTAAGGAGTGCCTGAAATACAATATCGTTCCGTTCATCATTGAGGACAATCTGAAGATGTTCTATTACCGTGGACTATAGGAATTGTCAATTCTTCTTATTTTACATATTGTTGCTGACTTCTCAGCCTGACCAATAACTGATTTCCTTGCGTGTCTCGGGATTGATCTGTATACCTTACCTGAACATGCATAGAAACCAAGCTGATTACAATGAAATAACATAAAATATTGAAAAGTAACATAAATTATGTTATTATACAAAAAATGTGTTATAAGGAGATGCCATATGAAAAAGCAATTAGAGAAGTATTTTGGCTGCAAAGTAAAAATAGCAGAATACAAGAATAAATTACCATTGCCGATCTTTATGACTATGCGTGATATTATGATAGTTGAAATATATGGTGTTAACTTTGCCATAATAGATGTTATGAAGGAAACGGAGCTAAGTGTTGCTGCAATGAAAAAGCAGAAAGCAAAGTATGAGGAAGCATTGCAGTGCCCTGTAGCATATGAAGTAGCGTTAAACAACGTATCCATGAGAAATGCTCTGGTAAAAAGCGGAGTTCCGTTTGTGAATTTGCCGGGAAATGTATTCTTACCATTTATGGGAATTGTATTGCAGGATGTGTATCGCAAGCAGCTTGTCAAAGCGGATAAGATGATGCCGGCAACACAGATGGTGTTCCTTGAATTGTTATATATGGGTGATGAGGAATCTGTGTTAAAAAGTGAAGTTGCGAACAAGCTGAATCTTACCAAGACGTCCATTACAAGAGCAACAGCGCAATTAGAGGAAATGGGACTCATCCAGCAGATGAAATCAGGAACAGAGATTGCTATTAAGAGAAATTACTCACGGAAAGAGTATTATGAAAATGCAAAAGGATATTTGATTAATCCGGTCCAGAAAGTGATTACAATTATGCGATATGAAGCAACATTTGAATCATTTAGCGCAGGAGAAACTGCACTTAGTCAGGAGTCAGAATTGAATCCACCAAGAATAGAGGAACGTGCAATCTACAAGGGCGAGGAAGTTGTTGACCAGTTGGAAATTGTGGATGCCAGATCTGAAGACCCAGACGACTGCTTGAAGATACAATTATGGAAATACAATCCTTCTTATTTTGCAAGAGAAGGGCGTGTTGATCCTGTTTCACTGGCATGTACATTCAAAGGTAACGAAGACGAAAGAATAGAAATGAGTATTGAGGAACTGTTGGAGGAATTATAAATGGTACCAGGGATAGACTCTTTTAGAGAAAAATTTAAAGAGTATACGGATTATTACACTATTATCGGCGGAACTGCCTGCGATATTCTACTCTCAGAGGCAGACTTGCCGTTTCGAGCGACAAAAGATATTGATATGATCCTGATTATGGAGGATAACTTCCCGGAATTTGCGAGCGTATTCTGGGAATACATAAAAGAAGGCGGCTATAAGTGCGGATGGAAGAATGAACAGAATATGCACTTTTACCGCTTCACAGAAGGCAAATTCGGTTATCCTACTATGATTGAGTTGTTTTCAAGAAAGCCGGGATATCATCTTGAAATAGAAGAGGGAATCATTCCGATTCATATTGATGATGATACTTCCAGTTTATCAGCGATTCTTCTGAACGATGACTTCTATAAATTTATGATGTCCGGACGCAGAGTGGTTGATGGTATTGGTGTTCTGGGAGCAGAGCATCTGATTCCGTTCAAAATGTATGCGTGGATTAACCTTTTGGACAGAAAAAGAGCCGGCGAGCATGTTAATGAAAAGGATTTAAAGAAACATAAGTACGATGTATTCCGATTGTTGCAGATTGTTACAGCGGGAACAAAAGTTGAATCAGAAGGGCTGGTGACAGAGAGTATACATAGATATGTCGAGGAAATCAGTGCAGTAGATGAATCGGAGGTACGACTTTTACAGATGGGAATGCCTTTTGACAGAGATAGGGGCGTGGAGTTGTTGAAGGAGATTTACTTGTAAGAAAATTGTTACAAGTTTGTATATTAATTTTAGGAGATGGAGTTATGCGAGTACTTGTGATTCCTGATATTCATCTAAAACCATGGATATTCGACAGGACAGAGAAAATCTTAAGAGACGGTAAGGCGGATCGGGCTGTGTGCCTTATGGATATGCCGGATGACTGGAATATGGAATTTCAGATAGAACGATATATAGAAACATTTGACCGGGCAATCGCATTTGCTGAGGACTATCCGGATACTCTCTGGTGTTACGGTAATCATGATGTCAGCTACCCGTGGGGAAGACTTGAGACCGGATATTCTCCCTATGCCGAGAGGACGGTAATGTCAAAGCTTGAAGAACTTGAGAACCGCCTTAAGAGTCCGGTACAGATAAACATAATGCATCGGATTGACAATGTGCTTTTCTCACATGGAGGGCTTACAGCTGATTTCCTAAGATGGCTTAACAAGGATCTGCTGGATGCTGATATAGAGGAAGTTATTGCAGCGGTAAACGATGCTCCACATGATTATCTCTGGAATGATGAATCACCCTTATGGTTCAGACCACAGTATGAGACCAGAGAGATATTCAGAGCAGATATATACAGACAGGTGGTAGGGCATACTCCGGTGGAGAGGATATTTGAAAAAGACGGCATCATATCGACAGATGTGTTCTCTACCTATAGAGACGGAAGACAGATTGGAGAGTCTGTGATGATGGTTATTGATTCGGAAACCGGAAAATACGAGAAGATAGAGGTTATGGGGAAACTGGGAGTGTGATAAGGATGAAGGAACCTACGCAACAATATTCAGATACAATCAAATCATTACAATCCAGGATACAGGCATTGGAGGATGAAAATCGACTTCTGAAAGAGCGTTTGGAAGAAGCCGGTGTTTCGTATGCGGATATTGTGTCAGGCGACGCTGAAGGAGTTGTGGAATTGTATGATCCTGATCAGGGTGCTCGTATTAAGAAATTTGATGTTACGGATAAGATTGCAAGTGACTTCTTTATGATGTTCTGCCGCGGAAGGAAGGATGTGTATGATCTTCGTTATACGAATCCAAAAACGGGGAAGAACGGGTATTATACGCAGTGCTTTAACCGCTGGGATCGTGGCTGCCATATACAGAAAAAGGATGGAGTTCGTTGTAAGGATTGCGAATTAAGGGCATACAAGCCGGTTACCCTGCCTTTGATAAAGGCGCATATGAATGGGACAGATCCAAATGGCAATGATGTCGTGGCGATATATCCGATGCTTGAAAATAACCTTTGTCAGTTACTTGTATTTGATTTTGATAACCATGCAAAGGGAGCGGAGCAGGAAGATTATGCGAATATTGATGATGGCTGGAAAGAAGAAATAAACGCTTTGCGGCGCATTTGTAAGAATCTGGATGTGGACGCTGTGGTGGAACGGTCAAGGTCGGGACGCGGTGCGCATCTTTGGATATTCTTCAAGGAAATGGTTCCTGCCAAATTGGCGAGAAGATTTGGCTTTGCGTTGCTAGAGAAAGGAGCTGAATCCGTCAATCTTAAGTCCTTCAAATACTATGATCGCATGATACCGACGCAGGATGCGCTTCCTGAGGGCGGACTTGGAAATGTTATTGCACTTCCTTTACAAGGAATGGCCTTGAAGTCCGGAAACAGTGCTTTTATTGATGAAAATTGGAACGCATATGAAGATCAGTTAAATGTTCTTGCCGGGACAAGGCGACTGACTAGACAGGGGATAGAGGACTATCTTTCTTTATGGTACAGTACGGGATCCACCAGCGAAGACAACGGTACTGATGCGCCATGGGATAAGAATTCTGAGATTGAAGCAGACAGTGTTAAGGGCGTGGTGCGTATCATGCTGGCTGACCGCATTTACATAGACTCAACAGGAAAAACAATATGCCAATGGTGGCTCTCCACTGGGAGAAGTACTTTCAGCACATTCTTCAGAAGTATAACAGTATCTACAAGGTCCAGATGCCGAAAGTTACGCCACATGTATGCAGACATACCTTTTGCTCCAAGATGGCAAAGAGTGGCATGAATCCAAAGAGCCTGCAGTATATCATGGGGCACTCAGATATCAGCGTTACTCTGAACACTTACACGCATGTAAAATTCGAGGATGCAGAGGCGGAGATGAAGAGGGTTGCAGCAATCTAAACGGCTTAAATACTACAAAAAGTACGGTGGTACGATTGGGTATTTGTACCCCCATTTCCTCAAAAATATGGGATTTTATGAGAGATTATGAGATGATACATGATTTTGAAAAAACGCCGCAAAGCCAGTTAAAATCAAGGCTTGAGGCGATATGAGAGGTTATAAGAGATTATGATAAAAGTTTTATTCATCTGCCACGGCAGGGCTTTGGGTACAGTTATAAGTGGCGATGATGTGCGATAAAGTGGGGTAAATCGTGGTGGAGTGATAGGTTGGGGACTACGGTTTTTATACGGATTAGTAGAGAAAAAATATGAAATTATCTTGTGAAAAAATGTGTTAACAGCAGGTACGAAAGTGCCTGCTGATTTTATATTAGAGTGTGGTGCTTTGTATTGTAAATGTTGCACGCAAATGATATAATTTTGGGTATAGGAGGGCTTTGGAATGAATAAGACAATTTCTATGAGTATTAGGGTTAGTGAAGAAGAACTTGATAAATTAAAACGGGCTGCAAGATTGGAAGCATATGCCTCTTATAGTGAGTTTGTTAGGAGAACAGCATTGCTTGAAGCAGACAAAATAATTCAAAACAAAAAGGAAAACGGTGATAAAAATGATAACTGTTGAGAATTTAAAAAAAGTATTAGATAGACTTGGATATTCAAAGATTAAAAATGGTGATGTGTATTCAAAAAATTACGCAGAATTTGACTGTTGTATTAGTATTGATTTTGCTAATAAAAAAATAGTATATCCCAAGGAAAAAGGAATGAAAATTCATAGGGAAACAACGTGTAATTTTTCCGAACCAGAAAATTTTGTTGTACTTGAATGCATAACAAGTTTAATGGACAAAGGATATAGACCTGGAAATATAGAACTAGAAAAACCTATGCCAGGAGGTCATAAAGACAACGGTGGGTTTTGTGATATTCAAGTAAAGGATAACACAGGCAGAACCTTTCTTTTGATTGAATGTAAAAGGGCTGATGAATTTGATAGGTATTGGAAAAAAACTATGGCGGATGGAGGTCAGTTATTTAGATATTTTAATTCATATAGACAGGCGCAAGCTTTATGCTTATATATGTCAGATTTTATAAACGGTGACATAAAAAGAATGATGAACATTATCTCTATGATTGATAATGAACAATTATTGGAAACTGATAAAAAGTTGAAAAGTTTTAAACAGGTTCAAATGGATAATGGTGATAAAGAGGATTATTTTGCTGTATGGAAAGATACATATCAACAAGACTTTGAAAATCATGGAATTTTTGAAAAAGAAATTGAATTATATAGTGTTGGAAAACAAAAGTATTATATTAACAATTTAGACGAGATCACACATGATTCTATGCAAAAAAAATATCATGAGTTTGCAAGTATTTTAAGACAGCATAATGTAGGGAGTCATGAAAACGCATTTGACAAATTAATTAATTTGTTTTTGGCTAAAATTGTTGATGAAACAGTAAATTCTGAAGAATTATTGTTTAGATGGAAGGGGGCGGCATATGATGATTATTTCAGCCTTCAAGATCGTTTACAAAAACTATATAAGGAGGGCATGGAAAAGTTTATTGGAGAAGAAGTTACATATATTGATCAAAAAGAAGTAAAGTCAGCCTTTCATTTATTTAAAAATGATCCTGATGCTACAAGAGATAAGGTATTAGAATATTTTAGACAAATGAAGTTTTATACCAATAGTGACTTTGCTTTTTTGGATGTTCATAATGAGGAATTGTTTTATAAAAATTCTGAAATTTTAAAAAGAATGGTAAAAATGTTAGAAGATATTATTCTAAAAACAAAAGAACCAAATCAATTTTTGGGCGATTTATTTGAAGGTTTTTTAGATGATGGTGTTAAACAAAGCGAAGGACAGTTTTTTACACCAATTCCGATTGTTAAATTTATTATCTCGTCATTACCATTAGCTGAAATATATGATAAATGCGAAGAAATTCCGTGTGCAATTGATTATGCTTGTGGAGCAGGACATTTTTTAAATGAGTTAGCTCAAGAAATTAAAGAAATTGTGAATTTAGAAACAGAGTCTGAAATTCATGAATATTACAAACGAATAGTAGGAATCGAGAAGGATTATAGATTGTCAAAAGTTGCAAAAGTTTCAGCATTTATGTATGGACAACCGGATATACAAATATTATATGCAGATGCATTAGCCAATAATGAGAAAATAAGAGAAAATAGTTTTAATATTTTAGTGGCGAATCCACCATATAGTGTAAAAGGATTTTTAGAGACATTATCAGAGGAGGACCGAAAAAAATATACATTATATAAGCAAGTGCCGGATATTTCTACAAATAGAAGTATTGAGACGTTTTTTATTGAGAGAGCAAATCAATTATTAAAACCTGAAGGCATAGGTGCAATAATTGTTCCGATTAGTGTTTTAAATAAAGGGAATATTTATGCAGGATGCAGAGAAATTATTCTAAGTAACTTTCAAATTGTTGCCATTGTTGAATTGGGAACAGGAACTTTTGGAAAAACGGGACAAAATACAGCTACTTTATTCTTAAAAAAAAGAAATATGAATCCAGATATGGCAGTGCACAATAAAAATAGGGTAGAAGCATGGTTTGATTTGGATGCTTCAAAGGATATTGTGTTTGATGATGTGGATGATTTAAAACGATATTGTATCCATTGCGGATTTAAATATGAGGAGTACCAAGAATGGCTAAAAGGTGGAGTAACTCCGAATAATAGTTTATTTGAAGAATATGTGAAAAAGGCCAAATCTTCTCAAAAATACAAGAATATAGATAAAAAGAAAATATCAGCAAAATATTCTGAAAAAGCAAAGAAAAACGATTTGTCAGATTGTATTTTTACACACATTAAAACAATAGAAAAAGAAAAATTATTTTACTATTTGATGGCTATCACGAATGAATATCCGGTATTGATAATACAATCCCCGATAGAGAATACAGCGGAAAAAGAATTTTTAGGATATGAATGGAGTGGAGCAAAAGGAAACGAGGGAATAAAATACCTTGGAAATGAAGTGGAAGATGAGGATGATACTATAAGTAAAAATCAAGGAATTCATAATATAAAGACTCTTATGTTTGATCCGAGTGATTTTGAAAATACTAAGAAGTTAAACTATTATATTAGAAAAAATTTTCAAAAAGAGAAAACGAATATACCAGAAGAACTGTCAACATTTGCAAAATACAGTAGATTAGAAGATATGCTCGACTTTTCGAATACTGAATTTGATAAGGTAATAAGAACAAATGCGACTAATTCTTATCTTGATGTAAACAAATACAAGTATGAAGTTTCAAGAGTAAATGATTTACTAAAAAAAGTGAATGGAAGTACAATAAAGATTGATGCAAATCAAATTAAGTCTGATGGAAAGTATCCGGTAATAACTCAAGCTAAAGATGAGATGATTTCAGGTTATATTGATAGTGATGAAGTAATAAATGACTTACCATTAGTCGTATTTGGTGATCATAGTTGTACTTTTAAATATCTTGATCGTAATTTTGTACGTGGAGCTGATGGAACACAACTTATGAAATTTGATAGTGAGAAGTGTAATGCAAAATATGCGTTTTATTATTTGTCGAATATTGAGATACCAAATGCAGGGAAATATGAACGTCATTATAAGTATGTGAAGAATTTAATGATTCCGTTACCTCCATTATCAATCCAAAAAGAAATAGTTCATGAGTGTGAGAAATATGATAAAGAAATAATGAAAATTCAAAATGCTAATATTTCTTTGCAAAAAAGAACAAAAGAAATTATAGATGCAATATTCAGTAAAGGATATGAGGAAAAGAGAATACAAGATGTGTCAAGAAATACACAGTATGGAACCTCAAATAAATCTAAAAAAGAGGGAACTGTTGCTGTAATAAGAATGGGGAATATTCAAAATGGAAAGATAGATTGGTCGGATCTTGTGTATACAGATAATGAAGATGATATAAATAAATATGAACTTAAAAAGAACGATGTTTTGTTTAATAGAACTAATAGTCCAATTCATGTGGGAAAAACAGGAATTTATAAGGGAGAGCAGAGAGCTATTTTTGCTGGATACTTAATTAGAATTAATTATATTGCCGAAATGATTGATCCTGATTATTTATGCTATGTTATGAACTCAGAAAAAATAAGAAATTATGGATTCTCTGTTATGAAAAAGAGTATTAATCAAGCTAATATTAGTGGTGAATTATTAAAACAATACAGAATTCCAGTGCCATCGATGGCGGAGCAGAAACAGATAGTAGCAGAGATTGGCAAAATTGAAAGAGAGATAGATGAAGGTTATTCTAAAATCGAATCATTAAAAGCATTAAAGAAAAAGTATATTAAAAAAGAATTATTTAATTAGGGGATTCCGAATCTCTACCACCTTTCTCCCTGAAGACCGATGCCCCCTCTCACGCATATTTTCGCGAAATTGCACAGGGGGTATTGTGTTAACTTGGTTTTAGCAACTCGAATGGCTGAAATTAAGGGAAAAAATGAAATGCTGTGTGCGAAAAGTATTGCCGATTTGTGTAGAAGTAGGGCTGCCTTGAAATAGGGCAGCTCTTTTTCAAATATTGTATTGACTAATTTGCCTGGTAGAGGAGCCTGTGAAACTTTTTCTGTAAAATAACCATCATAAGGTCCTTCTATGATA
>OHAC01000878.1_pt1 | contig 29637 bp, 23 predicted proteins | sample 1577051 | NCBI WGS metagenome assembly OHAC01 (sample SAMEA3541499, study PRJEB24748) | human gut metagenome | biome: human gut; feature: human-associated habitat; material: faeces | place: China | collected 2012 | reverse complement strand
AGCTGCGGGGCCAGGTCGCAGAGGAACGCACCCACATCGCGGCCGCGATTTTCCACCACCTGCACGGTGACGCTGTGCAGAGGTAGGGCAGCAAAGGCCTTTTCGATCTTCTCTTTTTTGCCGGGTTCGTTGGTGGAGATGAACACGTCCGTCTCCGGCGGGAACTTGGCGGCAAAGGCCATACTCTGGTCCAGCATATCCATAAAATAAAGGTGCATGGCCAGGGCGATCCTGCGGTTGGCGCGGATCTCCTCGGCCTGGGCCTTGTTCTGCACCGTGGGCTGGATGATGCGGGTCAAACCGAGGTTACGGGTAAACTCATGCGGGTGCATGGTGCGGATCATGTTTTTCCAGATGAGGTCCAGCGGATAATCCGTTTCATCCCGCAGGTAAGCGTACAACTCCTGCACCGGCTCACCGGCCGTATCGTTCAAGTAGGCTTCCAGCGTGTGCATAAAGCTGCGGCGCTTGAACAGCGGGCATTTTTTCTCCCGCAATAAAAGCGTCGGGCAGACGAGCAGCGGATAGTCTGTGAAGTCCTTCAGGTCGTCGGTTTTCACATAGACATCCCACTTGAAGCCCTTATCCTCAAACTGCTTGGTGAACACAGCCTCATACCGCTGCACCGAGTCGGTGTAGCTTTCGATCATCGGCATCGTATCCCAATAGGCCTGCAACTCCGGGTTCTGCACAAAGCGCTTGCGGTAGACAATGAAATGGGACTGGATATGCACCGGCAGATAATTGTAAAGATGCTTGCCCTTGAAAGGGTTCGACTTTGCGCCGTGGTGTACGGAAAGGCCCCAGAAATCCAGATCCTGATTTTCCCACATGGCCTCGAACATCTCCCGCAGCGGGCGCACGGGGCCCATAAGGGTCGAGTTCGTCATGACGATCTCGTCATATTCCGACAGCTTCTCCCAGCCGTAGAAGTCAAGCGCCGTCTTGTAGGCCCATACATCGAGCCCCTTGTTTTCCCGCACGATGATCGTATCGGTGAACTGCTCAAAAGCGGCGCGTCCCTGCGCGCTGAGCTTTCCGTTGCAGACAACGACCAGCTCTGTCAGGTTCTTATGCAGATCTGCGAGATAGTAGGTGATGAAATCATCCACATCGCCGTTTTTTTCGTAGAAGAAAAAGATGCCTAATCGTTTCATTGCTGTTCCTTTTTATCCATGGCCAGAATCCGGTTGATCTTTGCCGGGTCACCCCAGGTGCCCGGGCTGTCGTAGGGGCGGTCCGGGAATGCGCCGTAGTCGAGCTTAATCTTATAGTTTTTGTCCCGCAGGAATTTTTCCACACGGTCTGCCAGGCTCATGGGCTTGCCGGTGCATACATTGATGATGCCGTTGATCCGGTCCTGCACGCTGGCCGCCACGATCATATTGGCAAGCTCATCCACATCAATAAAGTCGTAAAGATTGCTGCCGCTCGTGAACGGGAAGGTCGCCTTGCCGTCCTGCTCTGCCTGCGTGATTTTGGCAAAGATCGAGCTGCCGTGGGCCTCATCCCCCGTGATATAGTACGCGCGCAGCCAGTGCAGCCTGCAGGGGGAATCCGCAAGGCTGAGCATCAGGCTCTGGCGCAGGGCGTTTTTCGCAATGCCGTACTGGCTCTGCGGCTTGCAGGGGGTGCTTTCGTTGATGGCACCCTCCCAGTAGCCGACCTCATGCATCGTGCCCATAACGCTCAACCCCTGCAGACCGCCCTCCACCAGCGTGTTGAGAAAGGTCACATGGCTGGACAGATCCTTCATGTGGGCAGCAGAATTGTGGCGGAAGCCGTCGCGCCACGCCAGATGGATGCAGATGTCCGGGCTGCCCAGCTTCTTGTACAGATCAGGATCCCCGCTGAACAGCGGTTCATCACAGAATTCTGCACGCTCATCCACGCCCTTGAAGTTGAAATCCGCCGCAATGACACGATAGCCGCGGTCAAGGGCATTCTTTACAACATGACGGCCGATATACCCCGCCGCGCCGGTAACAAGAATCGTTTTCATAGCTATTCCTCTCTGACCGGCAGCAGATCATACAGTCTCTGCAGCCGCATCTGGTATAAAAGCAGTGCCACGGTCTGTTTTTTATTGTGCCCTGCATCGTGTAAAATGTCAACCATCCCGCCGGGATACGGGCCCAGCACCTGCCGCAGCGTCTGCCAGGCGCGGCGGCGGATGGCGCCGGGGGCGTGGGCGTCCCGCAGCTGGTGCATCAAAAATGTGACTGCCTGAGCGCGGCGGTCCTTCCAGACGGCCTGCAGTTCATCGGCGTCACACCAGCGCTGGGCGGCGTGAAATTCCGCCTCCATCCATGGCTCCAGTGCTCGGATGCGCCCCAGCAGTGCCTGGGCTGACCGCGCACAGGAGGTGCTTTGCATGCCTTCAAAATGGCGGTAAACCACCTGCGGGATATAGACTGCTTTGCTGATGCGCCGGTAGGCGGCGGCATTGAAAACGAAATCCTCCAGCCCGAAGCTGCATCGCTCATTGAAGCGCAGCCCCAGCAGCGCGGTGCGACGGTAGAGGGCGTTCCAAACAAACTGCGGGCCGCTGTTTGTCAAAAAGGAGCCGTAGCCGCCGCTGCCAAGCTCGATTGTGCAGGCCTGCCCGGCGGGATGCGGCTGCTGGACCATTGTACCGTCAGGGCGCTGACGCAGCAGCTCATAGCCTCCGCGCACGATGTCCGCGCGGGTATCCTCCGCCGTCTGCAGCAGCAGCTTGAGCGCCCCCTGCCAGAGCAGGTCATCATCATCGCAGAAGGTCAGAAATTCTCCGCTTGCCGCCTCCAGCCCGCGGTTGCGGGCTGCACAGATCCCGGCGTTTTTTTGGGTTATGACATGGATGCACTGGTTTTCGCTGGCCAGCGCATGGCATATTTTGTCCGTTGCATCCGTGGAGCCATCGTTGACGATGATGATCTCCAGCCCCGGCACCTGCTGCGAAAGGATCGACTCGACTGCGGTGCGCAGCGTTGTCTCGGCGTTGTACGCCGGGACGATCACACTGAGTTTTGCCATGACGCTGCCCTCCCTTCGCAGTTATTTTTTGAGCTTCTGATAGATTTTCCCGTAGGGCAGCGGCAACGGAGCCAGCCGCTTTAAAAAGCCGATCTTCCACCGCGCCGTGCCAAGGTCGCGCCCGGCGGCTGCAGGGTGGATCAGGTAATACCCCACGCTGCGGGGTGCTGCCAGCGGGTAGATGCCGCCGTCCTCAACAGTCAAGTCCCCGAGCAGCTTTGCCTGTAAAGCAGTAGGGCTTTCCACCAATCGCAAAAACGGGGCGATTGCGCGCTGCGGCTCTATTGCCTGTCCGTTCAGCACGCTTTTCTGCCATTCTTGCGCAAAATACAGCACACCGCGCTGCAGCTCTGCTACTAACGGCTCGGCTGACTGGGCGGCGGTATTGACGCGAAAGCCCGCAGGCGTTTTCGTGTAGCTGAGGGTCGCCCCGACATCCTGCGAGAGCAGGCGTTCCAAAAGGGGCTGCCCTGCCCAGTAGATGCGCGGTGCCGGGGCGCCGTCAAAGAGAAACACCTCGGTGCGCGCCGCGCTGAACCGGCTGCGCAGCCGGTCATCCGCCGAAAGCTGCATCCCGTGCAGCTCCGTCCCAAGCAGCTTTTCCAGCAGCAGCTGGGTCGTACCGCCGCTGCCGATGTCCACAAGGATATCCCCCGTCCGCAGCGGCCTGCTCTGCAGGTAACCCGTGACTGCATCGGCCGTTTCGGGGCGCGGCAGCTTTGCCAAAAACGCATACAGTGCTTTTGTGTCCGGCGTCTTGAGGTCGAAAACGCTTTTCGCCTCACTCGCCGGGCAGACGGTGCCGCAGTATGCGGCAAGCTGCGCGCCGGTCAGCCGTTGGCGCGGCAGCGCCGCCAGCACGCACGCATACTCTCCCTCTGCCAGAAACGCCGGGGCCAGACTGCGGCGGGAAACCTGCAGATACGCGGTCTTTTCCTCGGGGTAAAGCAGGCCGTAGACCTCCCGCATCAGATACATATCCCGCGCGAGGAAATAAAGCCTTGCGGCCGGGCGTGCAGCCCGCCGGTCATGCAGCCAGTGACAAAACGCCACGGCAAGCGGCCCCAGCACTGAAAAGCCCAGTGCCTGCCCGCCCGGCTGCAGCGCGGGCAGGCGGTTTTCCACAAAGGCTGCTACGGCATCCGCAGGCTGCGGCGGCGTCGGCAGATGCCAGGCCGGAATACCGGCCAGCGCCGCACCGGCCACATCCGCCCGCCAGCTGTCCCCGATAAATAGCACCCGTCTTGCGTCCAGCTCTGTCTCATGCAGAAACTGCCGGAACAGCTTTCCGCTTCGCTTCTGCACACCATAGGTGCTGGACACAAGACCGCCGTCAAAGGCGGGGTAGCCGCAGCGGCGCAGCATCGCATCGATCTGCGCCTGCGGCAGGTACATGTCTGAAATATAGTAGAGCTTTTTGCCCTGCCGGCGCAGTTGCTGCACTGCATCCAGCACCGGTCGGTACGGCACGCAGGCGGCCAGCTCGGCGGCACACTCCTGTGCCGGGTCATAGCCCGCAAGGCAGGGCCGGGCGTATATCTCCGCCAGCGTCACCTCCCCGCCCTTAGCTGCGCGCGCTTCGCGCTCGGCCTCGATGCGGGCTGTATAGAAAGCCTCTCCCCGCATACGGAACAGCTCCGTAGGGGTTGCTGTGTCCCGCTTGATGAGCGTATCAAACACATCAAACGCCACCGCATCGGCGCGGGCAGCCCTGCGGCAGATCGATTCAGTCAGATTCATGGCAGATAGGGTGTCTGCGGGCGGAATTTCACCCCCGCAGCAAAGCCTTTCCAGATAATACCGATGCGCTCGGCGCGGCGGCCCCGGCCGTCGCGCAGCACCTGCACGGTATGCCATGCGTCCTTTGCCAGCAGCCACAGCCACCCTGCAGCCCCCTCGCGGCGGTACAGCACGACATCGTTGCGGTAAAAATAGCGGTAGCGCGCCCAGCGCTCCGGTACATCCCGGGCAATGTTCACAATGCCCGGGTTCTGCATGGCATGCACGACCCGGCTGGCCGGAATAACACGGCAGGGCTTGCAGCGCGAGATACGGCGGGTATATTCCCAGTCATCCGACCAGATAAAAAACTCCGCGATGGGCAGACCGAACTGCCGCACGGTATCCATGCGCAAAAACAGCGACACAAAGCTGGCCATCACAGCCGGGATCTCTTTTCCGTCAAAGCCGTCTATGTCGCGGTACATCGTTTTGCGCTGCAGGTTCATCGGCTGGTCGCTGCCATCCGGGGCCAAAGCCCGGCTTGACAACCAGCCGTATGCCCCGTCCATGGCTGCATCAGCTGCCAGCAGTGCTTCCAGCGCCTGAGGCTCGGGGAGGGTGTCATCGTCCATAAGCCAGACTGCCTTGCAGCCCAGCTCCGCCGCAGCCTGCATGCCGTAGGCAAAGCCGCCTGCACCGCCGAGATTCTCTGTGAGGATACGGCAGACAAGACCCGGCATGGCGAGCGTTTTCAGATACTCCGCCGTGCCATCGGCGGAGGCATTGTCCACCACCAGCACCCGCAGCCCCTGCGCAGTTTGGGCCTGCAAAGCGGCCAGACACCGGCGCAGCAGCGGCAGGCGGTTGTAGGTCACGACCACCGCCGTGACATCTCTTGCATCAATCATCTTTTTTCGGGAAAAATTTGCGCTTGAGGAAGGCCGTACCCTTGTGCAGCCAGTTCTGATGCTCCATATAGACGATATCCAGTTCCTCAAAGCTGATGTTGTTGGTAATGAGCCAGGCATCCAGCAGGCGCTCGCTCACAAAGCCGAACACACGGCGGTCATTCACCGTGTAGCCGGTCATGTCCAGCTCCCGCTCAAGATCAAACAGGATGTCGAACAGCCATGTGCAGTAATGCTGCAGCAGCTCCTTTTTCATGACGAACATGTTGAAGTGGTGGCCGTGGGTCTTGGACATATACATATCATAGGCGGGCAGATACTCCGGGCATTTGCGCGCAATGATGGCGCGGGTCGCCGTGAGATCCCGCTTGTGGTGGGCGTGGATATACTGGGTATAGTTTGTTTCAATGAAGTAATGGCGCTCTCGCGGCAGCACTACATTGGTAGTGGCCAGAATGGAGCAAAGCTCCTCATGGCTGATGACGCGGTCCTTCTTGGGCGCAAAGCGGCTCTTTTTCCGGCTGGCGAAATAACGGCGGTAATGCACGATACCGATATAGTCGGAATCAATGTTGTGCGCTGCCCAGTACAGGCCCGTCAGCTCACAGAAATTTGCGTTGCGCTCCGAGATATTTTCGCCGGTATCATCGCCGATATAGCCGATGGCCGGGTGGATGGCATGGCCCATCTGTACCGGAAGATACATCGGATCCTCCGGCACCCAGTACGGTTTATGCGTTGCTACGATAATGGTGGTCTGCAATGTGTTCAACCCGCCTTATATACTTTTCCTACACTGTTCCGACTATTCTTGCTAAACCTATAGTATAGCGCTTTTTCGCCGGAATACAAGTTACAGAACGGTAAAAGCCTATTCCCCCTCGTTTTCGAAGCGCTCCTGCTCCTCCGCCAGCTTTTCCCATTCCTCATACAACTCCTGTTGATGGAACCTTGTATCGTCTAACTCATCGCATTTATCCCGCAGCAGCAGATGATCGCGCAGCACCTCAGGGTCGTTGATCTCGTTTTCCAGCTCTACAATGTGCGCTCCCAGCTCCTCGATCTCGGTCTCGACCTTTTTCAGGCGGGCGCGCACCTCGGCGCGGCGCTTGCGCTGCTCCTTGCCGTAGCCCTGCTTTTTGGCACTGTCCTCCGCCTTCTGCTGCGTTTCCTGTACCCTGGCCCCTCTGCCGGCCTCGCGGTTCTGCAGTGCGGCAAAGTTCTGATAAAATGTCGCGCTGCCGTTTTCAAGGTACATGATCGGGCAGTCCAGCGTCTGCATAAGGTAGCGGTCATGGGTGACCAGCAGCAGCGTGCCCGTGTAGGCCGCCAGCGCCTGGGTCAGGCTCTCCCGCATATAGATGTCCAGATGGTTCGTAGGCTCATCGAGGAACATCAGGTTCGGCCGCTCAAGCGCCAGCTCGGCAAAGCGCAGGCGGGCCAGCTCGCCGCCGGAGAGAGAGGCACAGTCCTTGAATACCTCCTCGCCGCGGTAGCCGAACCGCGCCAGATGGCTGCGCACCTCCAGTTCCGTAAAGCGGGGGTACTGGTTCCAGATGGCATCCATGACGCGGCCTGCGCGGCGCGCCTGCTGCTGGGTGAAGATGCCCGGCTTGGCGCCGCTGCCCAGCCGCACCATGCCGCCGGAGGGGCGGCGCTTGCCGTCCAGCACCTGCAAAAGCGTTGACTTGCCAGCGCCGTTGGGGCCGGCAATGACAAGCTTATCACCGCGGTGGACCACATAGTCCAGCGCATCAATGAGGGTGCGCTCCCCGATGCGAACGCTCAGGTTTTTCATGATGACCAGCTCATCATACGGCTCAATGTCATACTCAAAGCGGAAGTTCAGCTCCCACGCCTCTGCGGTGGGTGCCTCCACGATCTCCAGCTTTTCAAGCTGCCTGCGGCGGCTCTGCGCCATTTTGGTGGTGGAGGCGCGCACGAGATTGCGGTCCACATAATCCTGCAGCTTGGCTGCCTTCTCCACGGCGGCATCGTGCAGCTTTTGCTGGCGCTCATCGGCAGCCTCTCGCTGGGGCAGATAGGCTGAGTAGTTGCCGCGGTAGGTCTTGATGCTCTTGCCGCGCAGCTCCCAGATGCGGGTGCAAACGGCATCCAGAAAATAACGGTCATGGCTGACGACCAGCACCGCGCCGCGGTAGGCCTTCAGGTAATTTTCCAGCCATTCCATTGTTTCCAGATCGAGATGGTTCGTAGGCTCGTCCAAAATCAGCAGGTCGGGCCGCTCCAGCAGCAGACGGGCCAGACGCAGGCGGGTCTGCTCACCGCCGGAGAGTACCCCCGCCGCCTTTGTCCATGTGTCGGCCGGGAACCCCATGCCGTTCAGCACCTTTTTGATCTGGGTATCCATATTGTAGGCATCCATCGCATCCACCACAGCGGTGCAGTGCGCGATCTTATCGGTCAGCTCTGCATTGTGGGGATCGGCAGCCAGCTGCTTCTGCAGACCTTCCATCTGCTGCATGGCATCCAGCGCCGGGGTGAACACCAGCTTCATCGTGGCATAGACATCAAGCGTGGGATCCAGTCTGGCATTCTGCTCCAGATAGCCGGTGGTCACGCCGGTGCCGAACGCCGCGTCCCCCGCATCGGGCAGGCTCTCGCCGCACAGTATGCGCAGGAGCGTTGTCTTGCCGGTGCCGTTGGCGCCGATAATGCCGATGCGGTCGCCGCGCTCCACCCCGGCTGTCACATCATGCAGTACCTCGTGTTCGCCGAAGCTCTTGCCTAAATTTTGAAGTTCCAACAACATAGCGGTACATCCTTAATTCCAAAATGATGCCGCCGCCTTATATACGGGCAGCGGCAGTATGCCCTGTGCTTGCTTACAGCAGGGCTTCGTTGCTGTGGCGGCGGTTGCGCACGCCCAGATTTTCCAGTTCTTCCGGCTCCATTACAATGCGGTACAGCTCCTCATAGGAACCAACTGTGAATTTCGGCGCGATGTCGGTCTTGTTCTCGACATTCCGGGGGTTGTACCAGCAGGTGTCCACCCCGGCGTTGATGCCGCCCTTGATATCGGCAAGCAGGTCGTCCCCCACCATCAGCACGCGGCTGCGGTTCGTGATGCCCAGATCACGCAGGGCATGCTCAAACAGCTTGGCACTGGGCTTGGCTGCGCCGATTTTTTCAGAGATATAGATGCCGTCCATATAGCGGTCGATGCCGGAGGCCGCAATGCGGTGCTCCTGCACGGCAGCAGCGCCGTTGGAGACGATGGCAAGCGTTGCCACCTCGCTCAGTTCCTCAAGCGCAGTCAGCGCGCCGGGCAGCAGGTCGGCGTGGGTGGAGAGCAGCTCCTCATAGCGGTCGTTCATGGCCTTGCCCTTGCCGTTATCCGGCAGCTGCATAGCCTGCATAAAGCGGCCGAACCGCACCTGAAACAGCTTTTGCTTGTTCATCTGCCCCTTGGCCAGTGCGTCCCACAGCTCCCGGTTTACCTGATGGTAAACGGCGCAGGCGTGCTCATCGTGGGGCAGCTCATACTCTGCCAGCATGTCGGTCAGAGCCTGACGCTCTGCAGCATCAAAGTCAAGAAGCGTATTGTCGATGTCCAGCAGGACACAAGTGTAAATTGCCATATTCTTACCTCTGTCGGGGTTAGTCGGTAGTGGTTTCAGACTGCGAGGGTGCAGCCGGGGTAGGCGCAGGCTCCGGCGTAGTTACGGGCGCAGGATTGTTCACTGTGATGGTGACGGTGGCCTCAACGCCATTGTTCTTGGCGCGGATCGTATATTGCCCGGCCGATGCTGCAGTGAAGGTTGCCGCACCGCCTGTAGCGCTCCAATCAGTGCCGTCACAGCTCCAGGTCGTATCACCGCTGCCGTTCTGCACATTGGCAGTCAAATTCACCGAGGCTCCCGTTGTGATTTGATTCGTATTATAAGCGATGGAAATTGTGGTGGGATCGTCCTGCGCCACCGTGACCGTCAGCTGTGCGGTCGAGAAGGTGCCGTTAATCTCGATGCCGGCCTTGATGACATAGGTACCGGCGGCATCGGGGGTAAAGGTCAGGCTGCTGCCGTTCTTCTCCATCTCATCGTTGATGGACCACTGCACATTTGTAGCGTCATACGCCTTGCTGCCAAGCTTGACCGTTGCGTTCACGGTCAGGCTCTCGCCCTTCTTCATGGCCGTGTCACCCTTGTCAAGCGTCAGCTCCACGCGGGCATCGTTGAACATAGCCTTGACGGAGATATCCTTGGTGATGTTGTCGTAGCGGGTGGCGGTCGTAACGCCGTCGCTCCACTTATAAAAGACGAAGCCGTCCGCAGCCACCGCCGTGACATTGACGCTGGTGCCGCTCTCCGCCTGAATTTCAACACTCGATACACCGGTCTGGCCGTTGCCGGTCAGGGTGCCCTTGCCGCTGTCCTCAACCTCATAGCTGGCGGTGAACTTTGTCGGCGTTGCGGTGGGCAGCGGCGTACTGCCGGAGCCGCTGGACTGGGAGGCGCGCTGCGGAATGTCGCTGGTATCCGGGCGGCTGTCCATCGTATTGTAAGCGTGGGACTTTGCGTATTCCAGCAGGGCGCGCGCACCGGAGGCACTGTAGCCATTAGCCTCAAAGTAGCTGCTCTCGGCATAGCCGCGGCTGTTTTTCAGCACCTCGGCGCTGTTCAGATACTTGCAGCCCAGATCATTGCAGGCCACGGCGATAGCCTGATTGAACTGGTCGATAACCGTCTGGGTCGCGGCAGCGTTGGTGCTGTCCTCCGTGACAGGCGGGATGCCCACCGCGATGATGTCGCAGTAAGAATAGGCAGAGCGGATGCTCTGCAGGAACTGCTTGTAGTCTGCAATAAAGGAATCCACGCTGACCGAGCCATCGACATCGTTGGCGCCAAGCTGCACAAAAACGCGGCGGGCCTTCATCTTGGGAATTGCCTGCGGGATCGTATAATTGCTGGAATCCGATGCAAAGTTGACGCAGGAGGTCGAGAGTGCCTTGGAGGTCTTGAGCCCCTCCTGCCCGACGAACTGATTCAGCGTGATGCGGCCGTCCTTCTGCAGGGTGACGGCGTACTGGTCACCGGCAAAGACGCTGGCCGTGATGTAGGCATCGTCTGCAGCGGCCTGCGGCAGCACAGCCTCCAGCGATGTGTCCAGCGGATAGGCATCCTTATCATAGGCGCCTGCACCACCGGCGAAAAGCCCCAGCTTGGCAGGCAGCACCCACGCTGCCAGAATACTCAAAACGATTGCCAGCGCACAGAGCGCCAGCACAACACAGGCCTTGCGCTGTGCAGGGCTGAAGCCCTTCTTTCCTTCATACGGTTCGCGGCTCATAGGAAATGGTATCCTCCTTATGTATGGCAGCACCGCCCACTGCAACGACACAGGGAATATACAGTACTGCCTTATTGAAAACGGGAGGCCGAAAGGCCATATCCCACCTAGTATACATGTTAAAGATTATACCATATTTACGGCGTTTTGAACATGCTTTTCAAAAAATTGTCACGGATTACAATTTTATTACAGCCATTACCGTACTATTTTTCCTGCCGCAGCAGCCACACCTATGCGGCAGTGCCTGTACACAAAAAGCCCGGGATGGCACCCGGGCTAAAACAGCAGGACAATATTGCGCAATCTCAACCGCCGCCCCGGTGGGGACCGTACAGCGCCGCCTTAAGAAAGCAGCATACGGTCGTTTGCAAACTCGCCGTCACTCACCTGCTCAAACCGCTTGAGCAGATCGCTGACCTGCAGATTTTTCTTTTCCTCACCGCGCACATCGTAGATGACGTGACCCTCATACATCATGATCAGGCGGTTGCCGTACTTGATGGCATCCTTCATGTTATGGGTGATCATCAGCGTTGTGAGATGGTTTTCCTCAACGATTTTCTCCGAGAGAGTCAGCACCTTGGCGGCCGTCTTGGGGTCCAGTGCGGCCGTGTGCTCATCGAGCAGCAGCAGCTTGGGCTTTTTCAGCGTTGCCATCAGAAGCGTGACCGCCTGACGCTGACCGCCTGACAGCAGGCCCACCTTGCTGGTCATCCGCTCCTCCAACCCCAGATCGAGCGTCTTGAGCAGCTCATAGTAGGTGTCATGCTCCTTCTTCGTGATGCCGACCTTCAGCGTGCGGGGCAGGCCGCGGCGGGCTGCCAGCGCGAGATTTTCATCGATCTGCATGGTAGCCGCCGTGCCCATCATCGGGTCCTGAAACACACGGCCGATGTATTTGGCGCGCTGATGCTCCGAAAGGCGTGTCACATCCTGCCCGTCAATAAGGATCTTGCCCATATCCACCGGCCAGACACCGGCCACGGCGTTCAGCATCGTGGACTTGCCTGCGCCGTTGCCGCCGATGACCGTCACAAAGTCGCCGTCCTCCAGCGTCAGATTCAGCCCCTTGAGGGCCACCTTCTCGTTGACGGTGCCCGCATTGAAGGTCTTATATACATTTTTGATCTCAAGCATTGTCCTTGCCTCCCTTTTTCACGGGTACCTTGGTAAAGTATTTGCCCTTCCAATACGGGATGGTCAGGAACACCGCCACAACAAGCGCCGTCAACAGCTTCAGGTCGTCGGTGGACAGGCCCATGCGCAGCACAAAGTTCATGACGATGTAGTAGATGATGGCACCGATGACGGAGGCCGTCAGCTTCAGTGCAAAGTTGCGGAAGATCTTGCCGAACACGACCTCACCGATGATGACCGCCGCCAGACCGATGACGATGGCACCGCGGCCCATGTTGATGTCAGAGAAGCCCTGATACTGAGCCAGCAGGCCGCCCGCCAGCGCCACAAGGCCGTTGGAGATCATCAGGCCCAGAACGATGGCCACATTGGTGTTGATGCCCTGCGCACGGGCCATGTGCTGGTTGGCACCGGTTGCGCGCAGTGCGCAGCCAAGCTCTGTGCCGAAGAACCAGTACAGCACGCCGATGAGGAGCGCGCAGAAGATAAGCAGCACGATAATCGGATTGTTGAGTGCCAGCGCACGGACATACCGGGCCGAAACCAGCAGACCGTACTTGTCCACGCTGATGGGCAGGTTGGCCTTGCCGCCGCCCGTGCCTGTACCCATGATGCGCAGGTTGACCGAATAGAGCGCCAGCTGGGTCAGGATACCGGCCAGAATTGCAGGGATACCGCAGGCCGTGTGGAACAGACCCGTGACAAGGCCCGCCAGCATACCGGCCAGTGTGGCGGCCACAAGGGCAGCCCCCACCGGCACGCCGTTCAGCACCAGCACAACGCAGACCGCACCGCCGGTGCCGAGGGAGCCGTCAACGGTCAGGTCCGCCACATCCAGAATGCGGTAGGTCAGATAAACACCGATGGCCATAATGCCCCAGATCAGCCCCTGTGCCGCAGCACCGGGCATTGAGTTCAACAGGGAGGTCAGGAACTCCATAAAAACATCCTCCAGAATTTTTATAAGCACCAAAACAGCGGGGAAAGAGAGTTTACCTCCCCTTCCTCGCTGTTATGATGGTGGTTAAACAGCTGCCGTTCTATCAGCCAATGGCCTCATAGCCGTCCGGCGGGGTGATGCCCAGTGCCTCACAGTTGGCGGCGTTGTATTTCTTGGTAACATTGGGTGCGTACTCTACAGGCATGGTAGAAATATCGCCACCCTTGGCCAGAATCTTGGCGGCCATCTCACCGGTGGCATGGCCCAGATCATAGTAGCTGATGGACAGCGTGGCAACGCCGCAGCCGTTGCAGATGCCCTCCTCGCCAGCCACAACGGGAACCTTGGCCGGCAGGACCACATTGGCGATTGCCTCGGTGTTGGAGGCAGCGGTGTTGTCGGTGGGGATGTAGATGACATCGGAGTTGTCGGCAGCCGTCTGTGCCACCGAGGTGACATCGTTCGTGTCGGTGAAGGCGTAGCGGGCAACGGTGTAGCCCTCCTGCGTCAGATAGCCCTCAATGACATCGCACTGGTAAACCGAGTTCGGCTCGGCGCTGCAGTAGAGCAGGCCGACCGTCTTGGCGTCCGGGAAAAGCTCCTGAATCATGGCCGCCTGCTGATCCAGCGGGGCCAAATCGGAGGTGCCGGAGATGTTGCCGCCTACCGTGCCGGTCCAGTCGCTGATGTCCAGCGCGGTCGCATAGTCCGTGACCGAGGTGCCCAAAACGGGAATATCGGCAGTTGCCTGTGCAGCCGCCTGCAGCGGTGCGGTCGCATTGGCCAGAATCAAATCCACATTGGAGGAAACGAAGCCGTTCACAATGGTGGCGCAGTTGGCAGAATCACCGGAGGCGTTCTGCTCATCAAACTTCACATTGCCCTCGCCCAGCTTCTCGACCAAAGCGTCCTTGAAGCCCTGGGTCGCAGCGTCCAGCGCTTCGTGCTGAACCAGCTGGCAGATGCCGACATTGTAGACCTTGCCGTCGGTGGCAGCAGCGCTGTCTGCGGTGCTCTCGGCGGCTTCGGTGGTGGAAGCGGCATCAGCGGCGGATGCGGCGGTGTCGGTGGACGCGGTAGCACCGCAGGCGGCCAGACCCATGGTCATGGCGGCGGCCATCATAAGGGAAACTGCTTTTTTCATGTAAATTCCTCCAATAGTACCCGCTGCGCACCTTTTTTCCTCAGGTGTACACCTGCCATCAGGCAGGTCCCTCAAGCGCAGCCGGTTTAGTGCTTTAAAGTATAGCACGCTTTAGGGCTTTAAAGCAAGCGTAAATTCGTATAATACTCTGCCTGCTTTAAAGTATTTTTTGGTCAAATTAACGAACATCTCATAGAGGTGCATCCCATATGCGCCCGCGCCGTTTGCGGCAGGTACGGCGGGCGGATGTAAACAAAACGCCCCAGCTTATACACAAGCTGGGGCAAATCAGATTTCAGTCTGCAAAGCAGGCGTTTTCCGCTCTGGCGATCAGCTCGACAAAGCGCTGGGGGGTGCTTGCATTGTGCAGCGCCTCAACCAGATCACTGCGGCTGAGCAAATTCACCAGCCGTGCCAATATCTGTAGGTGCAGGCTTTCGCAGCGCGGCGGAACGGCGATCATAAACACAAGGTCTACCGGTTCCCCGTCCGGGGCACCCCAATCCACACCGTGGCGCAAAAGCAGGGCCGATATGCCCGGTGCCGACACACCGGCGTTGCCGGCATGCGGCAGCGCGATGCCGCCGCCGATGGCCGTTGTACCGCCGAAGGTCTCCCGGTAGCTGACGGCATTATAATAGGCATTGCCGTTGGTAATAACGCCGATGCCCTCCTGCAGCTCCACCAGAATACCCAATGCATCGGCAGAGTTGTCGATCTTTGCATGGAGCAGAACGCCCTTAGGGTCCATCAGTTCGCTGACTTTCATCGTCAAACCCTCTTTGGTCAGCCCTCGGTTTTGCCGATCAGGCTGTACAGATATTCACCCACCGCGCCCTCTGCGCAGGTGCAGGTCGTTACATGGTCGGCGGCTGCCTTGACCTCTGCCGGGGCATTGGCCACCGCAACCGCGTAGCCAGCCTCCCGCATCAGCTCAAGATCGTTATAGTAGTCACCGATAAAGACGGTGTTCTTCATGGACTTGCTCATCAGTGCGCAGAGGTCGTGCAGACCGCTGGCCTTGCTTACGCCGCTGGGCATGATCTCAAGATAGATGCTGTTGGTGGCAAGGAAATAGTTATCCCGACCGTAGTATTTCGTCTTGGCGTACTGCCCCAGCTTGCGGATGCTCTCCGGGTCGGAGGCAAACACGACCTTGATCCAGCCATCCGGCACCGACTCGACCGGGCAGGCGATGCTGCCCAGATGCTCGTCCACCTGATGAGCGTGGGTAACTTCGTTGGCATGGATGACATACATCTCGCCGTTTCCGGCCATGACCTCAACCCCCATGCGGGGGAATTTGTTCAGAATGTCCAGAATGGCGGTGGTGGCCTGCTCACGGTTCAGGGTTGCGCGATGCAGCACTGACTCGGTGGAGAAATCATACAGCAGTGCTCCATTGCAGGAGATTGCCGGCAGGGACAGGCGGATATCCCCCAGCGCTGCACGGATCGACTCCGGCGGGCGGCCGGTAGCCACCGTAAACAGTCCGCCCAGGCTGGTGTACAGCCGGATGACAGCACGGTTGCAGGCAGGGATCCCCTCCTTGGCCGTCAGCAGCGTATTATCCATGTCACAGATCACAAGGGTATCGCCGAGGGGTGGTTTCATGCGCGATGTTCCTTTCTTAACCGTGTCAGAAAATCAGTAAAATAGGGCGGCAGCGGGGAATCAAACTGCATCCACTCCCCTGTTTTCGGGTGTACAAAGCCCAGCTCCTTAGCGTGCAGGCATTGGCCGTTCAGCGATTTGATGCAGTTTTTCGGGCCGTAGACAGCATCCCCCGCCAGCGGGTGCCCTGTGGATGCCATATGTACCCGGATCTGGTGGGTGCGCCCTGTCTTTAGCTTGCAGGCTATGTAGGTAAAGTTGCCGTACCGCTCCTGCACACGCCAGCCTGTATAGGCATACCGCGCCCCGGCAGCGTTTTCTGCCAGCACGGCCATCTTTTTGCGGTCATGCGGATCACGACCGATCCACCGCTCCACAAAGCCTTCGTCCTCCCTGAGGTTGCCGTAGACCACCGCATGGTAAACACGGTGGATGCTGTGTACGCTCATCTGGGCGCTGAGCGCCTGATGCGCCGCATCGTTTTTGGCCACCACCAGCAGACCGCTGGTATCCTTATCGATGCGGTGTACGATGCCGGGGCGGATCGCGCCGCCGATGCCGGACAGCTGCCCGGCACAGTGGTAAAGCAGTGCATTGACAAGAGTGCCGTCCGGGTTGCCGGGGGCCGGGTGAACCACCATGCCCTTCGGCTTGTTGACCACCAGCAGGTCATCATCCTCGTACACAATATCGAGCGGAATATTCTGGGGCTGCGCCTCAATGGGCTGCGGGTCGGGCAGCGCCACACGGTAGACAGCCCCGGGGGCCACCTTCTCTTTTTTGTTGACAGGCGCGCCGTCCCGGGTGACAAGCCCCTGCTCGATCAGCCCCTGCAGCGCACTGCGGGAGAGTGTCGGGCACTGCGCGGCCAGCCACGCATCCAGCCGGCCGCTGTCGCCGGGGACGGCGGCAAGCTCAAGCAGCTCCATCGTCATCCGCCTTTTGCTTTGCGGTCTCCTCTTTCTTGAAGGAGTCCAGCAGCACGACCAGCATCAGCAGGCCGACACCCACGCAGACGCAGATATCCGCAAAATTGAAGATAGCAAAGTGCATGAACAGCACATTGATGTAGTCCACCACCACGCCGTTGAGCACCCGGTCGATGAGGTTGCCCACACCGCCGCCGAGGATCAGCGTCCAGGAGATGCGCTCCCACACAGGCATTTTGCGGGTAAACAGCATGGCGGCCACCACCACCAGCATGACCGAGGTCATGCCGATGAGCAGCGTCTGCTTACCGGCCAGCATCGAGAATGCCATGCCGTCATTCAGGCAGTAGCGCAGCTCGACAATACCTGGCAGCACATCCATATTGCCCACCGGCAGCAGCGCCGCCGTGGCCCAGTGCTTGATAAGCTGGTCGATCACGACCAGAACGGCCGCCCCCAGCAGAGAAAACAAACCAGAAATCATACAACACCTTATCCGAAAAAATCAGCGGTGCTTACGCGTATAAGCACCGCTGACGGCAGAGTAAATTTACAGCTTCAGAACCTTAGCGCAGCGCGGGCAAAGGCCATCCTCCCCAACGGAGGTATCATACTTCCAGCAGCGCAGGCACTTGTTGCCGGCGGCGTGGGCAGCGCTGACGCCGAGCCCCTCGACCAGACCCTTGACACCGCCTTCACCCTCGATCAGCTCGACATGGGAGACGATGAACAGGTCGGCCAGCTCATCCATCGGGATGGCATTCAGGAAGTCGTAGACCTCCTTGCTGCAGTACAGCGTCAGACCGGCCTCCAGTGCAGAGCCGATAACCTTATCGGCACGGGCCTGCTCCAGAACCTTCTTCACATCATCGCGGATCGCCATGATGCGATCCCACTTGGCAGTAAAGGCATCATCGGCAGCGGGCTTAGCCTCGGGCATCTGCTCAAAGACCACATAGTCCTTCATGCCGGGCAGCTTCGGCACATAGCTCCAGATCTCCTGACTGGTAAAGCAGAGGATGGGTGCCAGCAGCTTCGTGAAGTCCACCAGAATGCGGTACAGTGCAGTCTGTGCGCAGCGGCGCGCATGGTCATCCGCGCAGTACAGGCGGTCCTTGATGACATCCATGTAGAAGTTGGACATATCAATGACACAGAAGTTGTACAGTGCGTGGTAGGCGCGGCTGAAATCATAGTGGTCATAGGCATCGCGCAGGTTGGCGGTCAGCTTATTGCAGGCCTCCAGCGCCCAGCGGTCGATCTCAAACAGCTGGTCATCGGCAACCATATCCTTGGCAGGATCAAAGTCGTTGATGTTGCCCAGCATGAAGCGGGCGGTATTGCGCATCTTGCGGTAGGCCTCGGACAGCTGGCGGAAGATCTCCTTGCCGGCGCGGACATCAACGGTGTAATCGCTGGAGGCGACCCACAGGCGGATGATGTCGGCACCGTAATCACGGATGATCTCACTGGGCTCCACGCCGTTGCCGGCGGATTTGTGCATCTGCTTGCCCTTCTCATCCACGACCCAGCCGTGGCACAGGACCTCCTTGTAGGGGGCAATGCCCTGAGTGGCAACGCAGGTCAGCAGGCTGGACTGGAACCAGCCGCGGAACTGGTCGGCGCCCTCCATATACATATCCACGGGCCAGCGCAGCTCGGGACGCTCACGGCAGACAGCGCTCCATGTGGAGCCAGAGTCGAACCAGACATCCATGATGTCGGGATCCTTCTCCCAATCGGAAGCGCCGCACTCGCAGACCTCGGTCTTGGGCATGATGTCATTGGCATCATACTTGTACCAGGCATCGCTTCCCTCCTTGCGGAACAGGTCGGAGACAGCCTTGATGGAGGCATCGGTGATGTGGTACTTGCCGCACTTCTTGCAGTAGAATACCGGGATGGGCACACCCCAGACGCGCTGGCGGCTGATGCACCAGTCGCTGCGGTCGCGGACCATGCCGGCCATGCGGTCATGGCCCCAGGCGGGCTGCCACTTCACATTATCAATGGCCTTGTAGACATCCTCCTTGAAGGCGTCGATGGAGCAGAACCACTGCTCGGTCGCGCGGAAGATGATGGGATGATGGCAGCGCCAGCAATGCGGGTACTGGTGGGTGATGTGCTGTACGCCCATCAGGTGGCCGCTCTCCTTGATATGCTCCAGAATGACCTTGTTGGCATCCCAGACCTTGAGGCCTGCGAACTTCTCGCCTGCCTCGGCGGTCAGACGGCCGGCATCGTCCACAGGGACAACCACAGGCACCTGCGGGTAATGGTTGACGCAGACCTCAAAGTCCTCGACACCATGGCCGGGTGCGGTATGGACACAGCCGGTGCCGCCCTCCAGCGTGACATGGTCGCCCAGAATGACCAGACCCTTGCGGTCAAGGAAGGGATGCTGGTACTGCATCAGCTCCAGCTCGCTGCCGAGAACAGTCTCCGGCAGAACCTCATACTCGTCGATATGGCAGCCCTTCATCGTGGACTCGACCAGACCGGCAGCCATGATATGGTAAGCATCGCCGATCTTGACGAAGGCATACTCAAGGTTGGGGTTCAGGCAGGTAGCCACATTGGCGGGCAGGGTCCAGGTGGTCGTGGTCCAGATTACGATCCATGCCTTGTCCAGCGGGACATTGTGCTTAGCCAGCACACCGTTGGGGTCATCGGTCAGCTTAAAGCGGACGTAGATGGAATCGCAATCGTCCTCAGCATACTCGATCTCAGCCTCGGCCAGCGCGGTGCGATCCTCGGGGCACCAGTAGACAGCCTTCATGCCCTTGTAGATGTAGCCCTTCTTGGCCATCTCACCGAAAATCTCGACCTGACGGGCCTCAAACTCGGGGCGCAGGGTCAGGTAGGGGTTCTCAAAGTCGCCCTGCACGCCCAGACGCTTGAACTGGGAGTTCATCACATCAATATGCTCGGTGGCGAACTCCTTGCAGATCTTGCGCAGCTCAAGCTTGGAGACACCCGCCTTCTTATCGCCGAGAGAGCTCAGCGCCTTCAGCTCGATAGGCAGGCCGTGGGTATCGTAGCCGGGCACATAGGGTGCCTCAAAGCCGGTCATATTCTTATAGCGGATGATGATATCCTTGATGATCTTGTTGAGCGCGGTACCCATGTGGATGTTGCCGTTGGCATACGGAGGGCCGTCGTGCAGGATGTACTGCGGCTTGCCCTCGTTGTTCTTGATCATCTGCTCATAGACATGGTTGTTCTCCCAGTCCTCGAGCATCTTGGGCTCTTTCTTCGGCAGACCGGCCCGCATTTCAAACGGGGTCTGCATCTTATGGATCGTGTCGTTGTAGTTCTGCGCCAAGGTTTCCTACTCTCCTCTATTTTTTGGATTGATGGCAATTCCGCCTGCTGTCAAGCGCTGGTGAAGCGCTGCTTAACGCCCGCCGGGCCGACATTGCGCGGGGCTGCCCTCTATGGATTCTTTCAGCGTCAGCTGTCAAAGTCAACGCCTTCAAAGTTATCGAACGCCGGGGAGTTCAACTCCTCCTGCGGTTCGGCACTTACTTTTTTGCGGGTGGTGCGTTTGGCCGCAGTGCCCGTCTTGCGGGTACGGCGCACCGGCTTGGCCTCCGGCTCATCATACAGGCCGGAGACATCCTGAAAGCGCGTCTCCTCTATGGCCGGGGCTTCCATTTCGGGCACTGGGGCCGGTTCCTCCGGCTCCTCGGGGTGGGGCGCGATGGCAAATTCCACCGTATCCACCTTTTCCGCCGCAGGGCGCAGCGGCTCGGCTGCAGGCTGCGAGGCAGGCTCCTCATAGTATGCCGTCTCCTGCACCGGGGCCGGGGCAGGCTCGGCCGCAGGCTGGGGGGCGGGCGGTGTATAAGCAGGCTCCGCCGCCATGACAGGCTGCTCAACCGGGGCTGCCGTCTGGACCGGTGCCTGCACAGGCTCGGCCGCAGGCTGAACCGGGCGAACCGGCGCATCCTCGGGCTGCGGGGTGTAATCAGGCAGCTTATTGATAAGGTTGATATGCTTGCGGTACATCTCAATCAGCGAGCGCTTGAAGCTGTCAGCCTCGCTTTTCAGCGTGACGATCTCCTGCTTGGCCAGCTCGACATCATCGCGGGAGCGCTGCTCGCGGTCCTCAGCCTTGATGTTGGCGGTGCGTATGATCTCGGCCGCCTTCTGCTTGGCCTCACGGATGACATTTTCACCCAGACGCTGGGCATTGATCATCGTGGTGCGCAGCGTATCCTCCTCAGCACGGTACTGGTCGATGCGCTGGGCCAGCACGACCAGCTTTTTCTGGAGATCATCGTTCTGGGCGGCCAGCTCATCCATGCTCTGGGCCACCTGCTTGAGATAATCGTCCACATCGTCGCGGCGATAGCCCTGAAACGCTTTTTCAAACGTTACGCGGCGGACATCCTCAGATGAGATCATGACTTTCCTCCTGTATGCGGGACTTTACGCCCCGTTATTCCCGGCCCGCGGCGTTCCGCGGGCAGATCATGCGCTCAGTATTGATAAAAGGATATAAACAGGCGGTCCTTGCGGCTTTTGCCGCCGATGGCCGCCAGCCTGAAGCGGCCCACACCCCGCACCGTGAAGATATCCTCGGCATAGGCGGTCTCGTGGGCGGCCCTCAGCGGCAGATGGTTGATCTCCACACGGCCTGCAGCAATATATTCTGCCGCGCGGGTGCGGGAGGTATGCAGCATCACAGCCAGCACCGCATCGGCCCGCAGGGACGGCACAGTGGCCTGCTGCAGGGCACGCTCGCGGCTTTCCAAAAGATGGGCGGGCAGCGCGTCGGCACATTCGGTGTGTACGGTGCAATGTCCCGCGCTCGTCAGCTCGGAGCGGATAAATTCCTGTTTATCTGCCAGAACAACGGCGTAAAAGGTATCGGGTTTTTCCGGGTCTGCCAAAAGGTCTCCCACACAGGCGCGCTCCAGCCCAAGACCCAGGATCGAGCCGAGATAATCGCGGTGTGTCGGCAGCTTATCGCCGCAGGCGGTAAACTGCAGATACGCGAGCGGCTCCTCCTGCCATGCCTCGGGCGGCTCTATGCAGAGGACTTTTCGTTCCGCGCCGTCAAACCCGCCCCAAAAGCGGATGCAGCTGCCCCCGGCCCTGTTGCAGGCGGCCTGTGCCAGACTCTGCTCCCGGTCGGAGAGAAAGCCCGTATAGCGCGGGATACCGCGGCTTTCGCAGATGCGGCACAGCTCCTCAACGCGGCGCATCAGACGGCGCTCATCATCGTTCTGGGGCGGCACAAAGCCGCGGACTGCCGGAATTGTGTCGGCTGTATCAGAAGAATACACCGTTATTCTCCAGCTCGCCGATCAGGTCACCCATAATATCGACATTGTACGGCGTGATGATGAAGGTGCTGGTCGCCACACGCTTGATCTGGCCGTTGTTGGCGTAGGCCACGCCGGACAAAAAGTCGATCAGGCGGCGGGAGATCTCCTTGCCGGTGGACTCGAGATTCAGCACCACCGTATGCTTGGCGTTGAGCTGATCCGCAATGGCGGAGGCATCCTCAAAGCGTTCCGGCTTGACCAGAACGACCTGCAGCTGGGTCGTTGCATTGATATTCACGACCTTATTGCTGTGCTGCTTGACCTCCTGCTGGGTGTAGCCCTGCGCCGCAGCGCCGCCCTGCCCGCCGGGGAAGATTTCGTCTTCGGTATCGTCCACATAGGATTCTGCTTCGGAATCGATACCGAGTTTACTTTTCAAACTGTCAAACATGGACATGGTCGTAAAACTCCTTTAAAAACTATGCACTGTTCACGGTCAGCACACTGCTACAGCGATATACATTAAATATTATCTTCTTTTTTGGTACTCTTGTCAATACAAAAGCCCGTATTTTCGTTATAATAGTTTGCCATCCTGCAGGTTTGTGCCCTGCACGATGATCTCGTCATACAGCCGCACCTCGTTATCGGTGCCGATCTTGCCGTTATCGGGGATCAGGATATAGCTGTCGTTCTCATACAGGGTCGTGATCCGCAGAAAGCGCTGCAGGTTGCCGTACTTGACATAGACGCCGCGCTGGCCGTCCACGATGTGGAGCGCCTGCTTGTCGATGCGGATGCCCTCGTAGGTCTTGAGGTCGATCTGCACGGTTTCCAGACCGAAGCCCAGAATATCGGCGTTGATGGTCTGGCATTGCAGCACGATTTTGGCAATGCCGCCGTCCTTGTCAGTCTGCACCTCCTCAACTGTGGCGGAAAGCGGGGTGTTCTGCTTGCCGGGCACGCTGATCTTCACTGTACCGACATTTTCAAAGCGGGCGGCAGTGTCAAGGTCGCAGATGGCGTAGAATTTCCAGCTGAAGCCTGTTGTGATCTGCCCGGCGCGGTCGGCGTCAGCAGCCGGGAAGCCCTCCTGCAGCATGGTCTGCAGTGCGGCGGGGTCAGCGTCATCCAGCGCCTGCCGGTCGGCCCGGATCGATGGCGAGGCCGCCGTACTGCTGAAATAGCCGTTCGTTGCCGCCGTGATCGTCTGCAGGGTGTCAAGCTGGCTTTTCAGGCTGTCATACTCCTCCTGCAGGGTTGCGATGGTCTGGGAAAAGCCCGCCGTCTGCCCGGTGCTGATCTGCAGCCGGTTCTGGGCCAGCAGAAAGTTATCCTCCGCCTCAGAGATACCGCCGTACTGGGCCGTGTCCAGCTTGTCAAGCAGGTTGTACAGGGACTGCCTTGTCTGGTTGGTCAGCACAGAAAGCTCGCTGCCGGTTGAGTTCTGGGACTTGGTCAGCAGCGTGATGGTGCGCGCCAACCGATCAAGCCGTTCGCGCTGAACGCCCTGCTCATCGTTGGTATAGCACTCTGCGACCACGGTGCCGTTCGTCACGCGCTCACCGTCCTGCACCAGATACCCCAGATTGCCGCTGCCTGCCACATCCACTGAGTCAAACGCGACAACGCCGCTCAGGCGCACGCTCTCGGCCATCGTGTATCGGATGGCCGTCTCGGTCTTGTAGGACTGGCGGAAGATGACAAAGCACTGCACAATGATATAAACCGAGACAAGCGCCAGCGCCAGCAGGCCGACAGCCTGAAAAAATTTCTTGGCCGCCGGGCGGTCCTGCCGTTCTCTCACTGTACACGCTCCTTTCGGTTACTGTTGCAAAAATTCACGCACCAGCGCGCAGGCGCGTGCGGTGACATCCTCTTCGTCGAGATACAGCCAGACAGCCTCATTCTGGCGGCGGAACCAGGTCAGCTGCCGTTTGGCATAATTGCGGGTGGCCTGCTTGAGCTTTTCGGTGCAGTCCGCAAGGCTCTGCTCCCCCGCAAAATACGGAAAAAACTCCTTGTAGCCGATGGCCTGTGCCGCTGTGCGGTAGGCCTCGCGGTGTTCATACACCCGGCGGGCCTCGTCCAGCACACCGTTTTCGATCATCGCATCGACCCGCCGGCCGATGCGGTCATACAGCACAGCGCGGTCGCGGCAGGTCAGACAGAGACAAAGCGAGCGGTACGGTGGCCGGGCTGCGCGGGCATTCACCCGCTCGGCGCTCATCCTGCGGCCGGTGGACTCATACAGCTCAAGCGCCCGGATGACCCGGGGCAGGTTGTTCTGGTGGACAAGCGCTGCATAATCGGGGTCGATCTGCTGCAGCCTTGCATACAGCGCCGCGCCGTCTCCTGCATCGGCCTGCGCCTGCAGGCGGGCGCGGATGGCGGGGTCGGTCTTTTCAGGGGCAAAGCTCATGCCGCTCAGCAGGCTGGTAATGTACAGCCCTGTGCCGCCCACCACAAAGGGCAGCCTTCCGCGGCCCGATATCTCACGGATCAGCGGGTCCGCCGCAGCGGTGAAATCCGCCACACTGTAGGCAGCTTCAGGCGGCAGGAAGTCCAGCAGGTGATGCGGTATCCCCTGCTGCTCCTCCGGGCTCGGCTTTGCCGTGCCTATGTCCAGCCCTTTGTAGAGCTGCATCGAATCGGCGTTGATGATCTCGCCGTCAAAGGTCTTTGCCAGCGCCACGCTCAGCGCGGTCTTACCGCTGGCTGTCGGCCCGCCGACAGCGATAACGCGGGGTTCAGACAAGTCGGCCAAACTGCTTTTCCAGCTCCTTCCGGGTGATTTTCAGCACACAGGGCCGCCCATGGGGGCAGAACGGCGGGACCGTTCCGTCCATGATGTGCTGGGCCAGCGCCAACATCTCGGCAGCATTGGTGCGGTCCCCCGCCTTGATGGCGGCACGGCAGGCGATGGAATGCAGCACCCACTCGGTCTTTTCACGCAGGGCATCGCGGCCGCCGTCCGCCAGCTTTGCGGCCAGCTCCACAAGCATATCCTCGACATCGTCCACCGCCACATCGGCGGGCACAGCACGGACAACCACGGTCGAGCCGCCAAAGTCCTCAGCCTCAATGCCCGCATCGGTCAGCAGATCGAGGTTCTGCAGCACAGCCTGCTTTTCTGCAGCGGTCAGGTTGACCTGCACCGGCACAAGCAGCATCTGGGACGGCACATTGCCGTAGTCCCTGGCAAGTTGCTCAAACAAAATACGCTCGTGCGCGGCGTGCTTGTCGATCAGGCAAATCTCGCCGCCGCGTTCCGTAATGATGTAGGTCTTGAACACCTCGCCGACAAGACGCAGCGGCTCGCTTTGGGGCGGCGGCACCAGTGTTGTCTGCTCAGGGACATCGGCATCCGGCAGGGCACTCAGGGCGCGGGGTTCGTTTTCTGCATCGCCAGGCTCGGACGGCTGTGCCGGGGGCACTGTTGGAATTGCCGCCGTTTCGGCGGGCGTTTCGTCCGGCATGTCAGGTAGCACATCCAGCACCGTGTCATCAGTCAAGGCGGTGTAGGGCATCGGCTGCGGCACGGGGATGGATGTATCGGCGGTCACAGGCGTCACCGGCGCGGCAGGTGCCAACGGCTTCTGCGCAGGGCCGGCCTCATAGGTCGGTCGCGGAGACTGTGCCTCCAGAACATCCGGCAGAGGTCTGACGGGCACTGGGGCCGTCAGGCCGGCCATTGCGCGATACTCCGCTGCAGAAAGCGTGGTGAAGCCGCCTTTCTTCTGCGGGGCAGCGGTTGGCCGTGCCGACGGCTGCGGAGCCTCCGCAGGCTTTTTTTCCTCAGGCTCGGGGGCCGTGTGGCCCATCGCAAAGCGGCACTCCCCGCTGCCGGGGGTCGCAAGCGCGGCGCGCACGGCGCGGTATACTGCGTCAAAGACATCGCTCTCCCGTGCAAAGCGGATCTCCGTCTTGGCCGGGTGAACATTGACATCCACCATGTCGGGCGGCATTTCCAGCATGAGGACGGCACCGGGGAACTTACCCTGCATCATTGTGCCCTTGTAGGCATTTTCCAGCGCGGCCATGATCGTGCGGTTCTTGACATAGCGGCCATTCACAAAGAAATGCTGTGCCCCGCGGCTGGCGCGGCAGGCACGCGGCGGCGTGACCAGACCGGTGACATGGTACAATTCGCTTCCGCCGTCCACGGCCAGCAGGTCGCGGGCAAACTCACGGCCCAGCACAGCATAGACAGCGCTGCGCAGATCCCCGTCACCGGGGGTCACATACTGCTGCTTGCCATCCCGCAGGAAGCGGAAGCTGATCTCGGGGTGGGACAGCGCCGTGTGCAGCACTGTATCTGCCACAAAGGTCGCCTCGCTGGCGTCCTTTTTAAGGAATTTCATCCGGGCGGGCGTGTTGTAGAACAGGTCGTTGACCGTGATGGTCGTGCCTACCGGCCGCGCGCCCGGCTCGATGCCCAGCGGCTCGCCGCCCTCAATGCGGTAGCAGCAGGCGTACTCATCGGCCTCGGTTCTGGTCAGCACCTCGACCCGGGCCACGCTGGCGATCGAGGCCAGTGCCTCGCCGCGGAAGCCCAGTGTGTGGATATGCCCGAGATCCTCCGCCGTGGCGATCTTGCTGGTGGCATGGCGGATAAACGCCTTGTCGATATATTCTGCCTCAATGCCTGAGCCGTTGTCCACGATCTGCAGCTGCTGGATGCCGCCGCGGACAGCGGACAGCGTGATCTGGGTCGCGCCCGCATCAATGGCATTTTCCAGCAGCTCCTTCGCCACAGAGGCCGGCCGTTCCACGACCTCGCCCGCTGCGATCAGCTCTGCCGTATGCTTGTCCAATACGCGGATCTCCGCCATTGCTTTCACCTGCCTTTAGTCTTTGTCAAGGGTATTTTTCAGTTCATACAGGAAGTTCAGCGCCTCCAGCGGGGTCAGCGTCTCGATGTCCACCTTGTGGAGCTTATCGACGACCTCGCTCGGAACGCTCGGGTTATTGTAGGCCTCCACCGTCTCAAAATCCAGCTGCGTCGTGCTGCTGCGGCCGGGGGCGCTGGCCTCCAGCTGGCGCAGCACTGCATGGGCGCGCCGGGTCACGCTGCTGGGCAGACCGGCCAGCTTTGCAACCTCGATGCCGTAGCTGTCATCAGCAGGCCCTGCCACGATGCGCCGCAGGAAGGTGATGTCCTCGCCCCGCTTTTTGACGGCAATGTTATAGTTCTTTACGCCGGGAATGTCCTGCTCCATGCTGGTCAGCTCATGGTAATGGGTAGCGAACAGCGTCTTGCAGCCGATGTTCTCACAGATAAATTCTACCACACTGCGGGCGATGCTCATGCCGTCAAAGGTCGAAGTGCCGCGTCCGATCTCATCAAGAATGACAAGGCTCTCCTTCGTGGCATTTTTCAGGATCTCGGCCACCTCGGTCATCTCGACCATAAAGGTCGACTGCCCGGCAGCCAGATCATCCGATGCCCCCACACGGGTAAAAATAGCATCGACAACACCGATGTGGGCGCTGGCAGCAGGCACAAAGCTGCCGATCTGCGCCATCAGCGCGATGAGGGCATTCTGGCGCATGTAGGTGGATTTACCGGCCATATTGGGGCCGGTGATGAGCAACATCCGGTTTTCTTCCTCATCGAGCAGCGTATCGTTGGGCACAAACAGGCTGCCCTTGAGCATCTGCTCAATGACAGGGTGGCGGCCCTCCCTGATCTCCATGACGCCGCTCTCATCAACGGTGGGCATGACATAGTTGTTCTGCAGGGCAGCCTCAGCAAAGCCGGCCAGCACATCCAGCTGCGCCACAGCCGATGCCGTGCGCTGGATGCGGATGACCTCAGCCGAGATTGCCGACAGCAGATCGGCAAAAAGCTGATGCTCCAGCACCAGCAGCCGCTCGTTCGCGCCCAGAATCTTATTCTCCAGCTCCTTGAGCTCCGGCGTGATGTAGCGCTCCCCCGTTGTCAGGGTCTGCTTGCGGGTAAAGCTGTCCGGCACAGAATCGGTGTAGGAGCGGCTGACCTCAATATAATAGCCGAACACCTTGTTGAAGCCGATCTTCAGCTTGGGGATGCCGGTCTCCTCGCGGTAGCGGGCCTCGAGATTGGAGAGGTATCCCTTGCCGCCGTGCATGATGTCGCGCAGCTCATCGACCTCGCTGTTGAAGCCCGCGCGGATGGCACCGCCGTCCTTCATATTCGCGGGGGGATCATCGACAAGGGCCGTGCGGATGTTTTGCAGCACGTCCTCCAGCAGATCGATCTGATCAGCCAGCTGCACAAGCAGCGGCGCGCCGCAGGCGGCCGCCTGCGCCTTGACCTGCGGCAGCATGGCGCAGGTGTCCCCCAGTGCCTTGACCTCGCGCGGGGTGGCAGAGCCGTACAAAATGCGGGTGGTCAGGCGCTCAATGTCAAACACATGGCCGAGTGCCTCTTTCAAATCAGCGCGGGCCATGTTGGCGGTGTAGAGTGCCTGCACGGCGCAAAGCCGCGCATTGATGGCCTCGGCGTCCACCAGCGGCTGCTCGATCCAGGAGCGCAGCAGCCGCTTGCCCATCGAGGTTTCGGTCTTATCCAGCACCCAGAGCAGCGTGCCGCGCTTTTCGCGGCCGCGCATCGTCTCGGTCAACTCCAGATTGGCACGGGTCACAGGGGAGAGCCGCATATACTGGGCATCGGCATAGTTCTGCACGGTCTTAATGCGCTCAACGCCGTGCTTCTGGGTCTCGTGCAGGTAGTTGAGCAAGGCGGCCACGGCGTAGGGCACGAGGGCGTCTTTCTCATAGCCCAGCGCCGCGCGCCAGTCCGTACCGAACTGGTCCGCCATCGTGGACTCCATGACAGCGTCCTTGAAGCAGGCGTCCTCACGCAGCTCCACCAAAGCGTGGGTGTGCTGCTTGATGTAGGTCGTCACATCCTTGAAGTCGAGCATCGGCGGGCAGATCAGGATCTCGCTGGGCATGTAGCGGCAAAGCTCGGTGATGATTGCGCCGCCGATCTTCTCGGCGTTCAGCTCCGTGGCGTAGGCCTCGCCTGTCGATATATCGGCAAAGCAGACGCCCGCGCGCCAGCGTCCGCGGGTGCGGCGGCAGTAAATGCTTGCCAGATAGTTGTTTTTATCCTCCGAGAGCATGCTGCTCTCAATGACAGTGCCGGGGGTGACAACGCGGATGATGTCCCGCTTGACAAGCCCCTTCGCCAGCGCCGGGTCCGCCATCTGCTCACAGATGGCGACCTTGTAGCCCTTGGCGATCAGGCGCGCCATATAGGTTTCATAGGAGTGGAACGGCACGCCGCACATGGGGGCGCGCTCTTCCTTGCCGCAGTTTTTGCCGGTCAGTGTCAGCTCCAATTCGCGCGAGGCTGTCAGGGCGTCATCATAGAACATCTCATAGAAGTCTCCGACGCGGTAAAACAGGATCTCGTTCGGATGCTGTTTTTTGATTTCAAAATACTGCTGCATCATGGGCGATACTGCTTGCTCGGCCATGTTTCACACTCCTGTTGATTCTTGTTGGTATGTTGTTCTTGTAGGGGCGGATTCCATATCCGCCCGGAAGGTATGCGGCTGCGTACAGTGCTGCGGGCGCATATAGAATGCGCCCCTACGGCCTCTCTGCCCCGCGCCTCAAGTTTTAGTGGCAGGCGCCCCCGGGGGGG
>OHAC01000861.1_pt1 | contig 30028 bp, 20 predicted proteins | sample 1577051 | NCBI WGS metagenome assembly OHAC01 (sample SAMEA3541499, study PRJEB24748) | human gut metagenome | biome: human gut; feature: human-associated habitat; material: faeces | place: China | collected 2012 | reverse complement strand
CTCTCCGCTTTGCATCTGACTGGGCAATCCAGATGCCCGCCAGCATTCCGATTCCAATGATGATGCCATAAAACGCAATCCGGAATCCGAATACTGAAATACTGCTTTTCAGATGCTCGATCGTAATTCCGAGATGTACAAAACGGATGTCTGCTCCGTTCATTTCCGTTCTCCTTTCAACGCTGTCTTTATTCTAACGCAAACTGAATGCCAGGGCAAACAGATTCGTGCGACTTGTTTCGCGGTTGTTCGACAGCTTGTTTGTAATATATCGTAGTGCTGTGATAATTTGTGTTGTGCTGCTATCACACAAAATCACCACACAGCTATAATGGTATAAGGAAAGTAGGAAAAAAGCAAGAAAATAACAACGATTTTTTTAATTTCCATACTCCTTCGTGATCAACAGCTCCACCGCCAGCCGGTCCTGCAGCCGTCCGTTCTTCACTGCTTCTTCTGTCTCCACGCAGGATTCCACGTACAAAAGGATCTGCTCCCGGCTGAACTGTCTGGCCTGCGGCATGACCTTTCCTACCACAAATGGCTGCATTTTGAGCTTCGATGCAATGCTTCCCTTGTCCATGCCCTTTGCCATCAGCTCTTTGACCTGCAACAGCTGGTTAAACTGTCTCGCGATCAGGAAGAGAATGCGCATCGGCGGCTCTTTTAAGGTCAGGAGATCTTCGTAGAGGTCCATAGCTTTCCGGGTCTGGCGGTTTACAATGGCTGCAACCATATCGAAGATGCGGTTTGTGACCTGCACCGTGCAGACTGCCATGACATCTTCATCGGTGATGACATCGCGCCCCAGCGTGTAGCTGATGACCTTTTCTAGCTCCATGCGGATGTTTTCCATGTCATCCCCGGTCATGCTTAAAAATAAATCCATCGTGCGGCTGGTGATCTTTTTCTGCTCCCTTGCCAGGATCCCGCCTGCCCATCGGGCCAGCTGGGCACTGTCCTGGCGGTTTAATTCTGCTGCATAGCCCATGTCCTTGACTTTCTTGTAAAGGCGGTTGCGCTTATCCACCTCAGTTTCCACAAACAGCAAGATGGTGGTGTCCGGCATGGACGGAAGATACTGCACCAGGGCATCGGATGCACTTTTGAAAAATCCGCTGTCTTCAATGAGAATGAGGCGGCGCTCCGCAAAGAATGGCATGGTATCTGCCAGCCGGATCAGCTCGTTCACATCGAGTCCCTTTCCCTCAAACCGGGCAAAGTTCATGGTGTCATCGCCGATGATGGCTTCTTTTAAGCGGTTTTTGTAGCTGTTTTTTAGGAAGGCTTCTTCTCCATATAATAGATAGATCTGTTTAAACTGTCCTGTTTTGATATCCTGATTCAGTGTCTGCATAGATTGTTGTTCTCCAAATGATCATTGATAGTATCCATCATAACACAGAGCCAAAAACAGGACAATATCAACTCCCTGATTCCTTCTGCAGCTGTGTATGAAAAATGAACTGCCCTGCATTACTGCAACAGTCCCTTTCCATGTGTTCACGCGCTGATCCGCTCCCGGTCTGCTGCATGAACAATGACGATCTCATCCATGGAAACCCCGAATACTGCTGCAAGCACCACCAGATTATCCAGCGTCGGCATTGCTACTCCGTGCTGCCACTTATATACGGCCTGCGGTGTTGCAAACCCGAATATGTCTGCCAGCTCCTTTACGCTGAGGCCTGCATTTATTCTTAACCTTGAAATATTGCTTCCTGTTGCTGCCATATCGATTGTTGGTATTATCATCTTTTGCTCCTGTTCCGGCTACTGGGACGATCACTGCGTTGCTGCCTGCGTGTGCGTGCCCAGCAACAGAATCGCTACTCAGATGCCTTATAGTTATAGATTGGTTTCATGACCTCAATGACATCCACGGATTCCCGGATCACATCGATGATGTCATCCAGGGATTTGTATGCCATGGGTGCTTCGTCCAATGTCATTTCATTGACAGAGGTGGTATAGACTCCCTCCATCGCTTTTTTGTAATCCTCCAGGGCGAGCTCCTGTTTCGCCTTCGTTCTGGACATGATCCTTCCTGCTCCATGCGGAGCTGAAAAATTCCACTCCTTGTTTCCTTTTCCCACTGCAAGGATGCTTCCATCCTTCATATTGACCGGGATCAGCACTTTCTCGCCTTTATGCGCCGCGATCGCGCCTTTTCTTAATATCATTTCATCTGTATCGATGTAATTGTGGATGGTATGAAATGCATCTGTTCCGGTCATGCCGGTTTTTTCCAGAATGATCTCCGCCATCTTTTCCCTGCTTCTTTTCGCAAAGACCTGGCATAGTTCCACATCATGCAGATAGTCCTCCAGATATTTTCCTTCCAGATAGCACAGATCCTCCGGCATGCTTGCAGGGCTTTCGTAGACCTGCCAGTGAAGCTGCTTTAAGGCCGCCTGTATTTCACTTCTTCTCCCCTGCTCCTTGTAGGTCCGGATGATCTCATCCCGTTTTTCCAGATACTCCCCGTAGCCACGGTTTAAATTGACCGCCAGCCGCTGGTAAAGCTCTGCAACCTGCTTTCCAAGATTTCTGCTCCCAGAATGGATGACCAGATACTTTGTTCCATCGGCTGCCTGGTCGATCTCAATAAAATGATTGCCGCCGCCCAGCGTGCCAAGGGATCTTGCCAGACGTTTGGTATCCTTCAGCTCCCGATAACAGCGAAGAGCAGCCAGATCAAATTTTTCCTGACGTCCCTCCCAAACCTCACGTCCCGATGGGATCAGGTGGACTACCTCATCCAATTTTTGGAAATCGATACCGGCTTTTCCAAGCTTCACCGTATACATGCCACATCCGATATCCACGCCCACCACATTTGGGACTGCCTTATCCATGATCGTCATCGTTGTTCCGATCGTGCAGCCTTTTCCGGCATGCACATCCGGCATGATGCGGATTGTGGAGCCCTCGGTCATCTCATAGTCGCACATGCGCCGGATCTGCTCAATGGCTTCCTCTTCTACGACCTTTGCATAGCAGAGGGCTGTATTCACTTTTCCTTTAATCTCGATTGCGTTCATGTTTTCCTCCTTTCCCACAAAAAAATACCGCTTACCCTGGCATTCAAGGTAAGCGGTACGCTAAAAATATGTTTTTTATGATGCACCGGTCCGGTTTTCTCCCATTCCATGATGCAGTATCTTAAACACAATTTTCTCGTTTCGTTCTTGCCTTAAATGAATGCACGAAATCAAAGCTCCACTCACGGTCTTTGAGCGGCGCGAAAGGTTTGCATTCACTATGCAGCTGATCGAAACGATTCATTGTAGTCATGGTTTTTTCCTTTCCGTGAAGCTTTCTGTTTGCATGCTGCTGTTTGCGCGTTACGGTTCCCGCACTGCGCAAGCAGCAACTTTTATCTCCACTGTTTTTTCGTTACTGTTCACGCGTTGCTCAAACAGTAACGGATTTTGCCGATGCTTCGCATTCCAAATCGGCAAAATCTGCTGCCACCACTGTATCATACGGCATTTTCAGTTCAGAAAATGCCTGCCTGTGAACAGTAGCGTAAAGTCAATGTTCTCTGGTAGATCTCAACCAATTTTTCACGGTTCTTTTCGCTGATAAAATAATAATCGCTCTGACTCCCCTCTGCCATGATATAAGGTCCAAAAGTCCGTATCCCACAAAACAGCACAGTTCCTTTCGATGCAATGGCAAGCCCGTATCCTTTCTCTGATAAAATAAGCGGCATTCTTAACTTTTTCCCACCATAGGAAATGTATTTTGCTTTTGCTGTCACATCCATAAAATCAGTGGCAAGCAGTCCCTTTGCTTTCAAATGTTCGGACTTTTCCCAGTCAAAAAATGTCCAGTTACATCTGCCTTCCTGAAACCTTGGCTCCTCCGCTTTTTCCGCAAGCAACAGTTGCTTTTTCTCATTGTAAAAACAGACCGCTCCATTATTTTTTGCAATGCGCACGGTAACTTTTTCCGTTGCGATTTCCACCAGTGTTTTGGATTCCTTTGCATTCCATGAAAATGCTGTATCCGCCTTTCCTTTCCATGCGGTATCGCCAATTTTTTCCGTGACACCCTTCACGAAACTGACCCGGATCACCTCCGGTGTAATCGGCGTGATGCGTAAAAGTCCGTACATGCTGGAAAGTTCCACATAGCTTTTCGTCTTTTTGATCCATTTGATGGCAAAATTGTTTCGGGAGTGACCTTTGACACGGAGGATCGCATTGTCCGGGATCGCGCCAAATTCGTACGGAGACAGGATGATTTCCTCCGTATGGTTTCCTTCGTTTTTTCCAGAGTTGTCTGCTGCTTTTCTGACTGGCGCTGCCACAGCTCTCTTATAGGCAGATGCCATTTTCTGCCCTGTCAATGTTTTTCCTCTTGTCTCAGCCTCATTCTCTTTCCCCTGCGTTTTAATGACAATGCGCTTCGGGCCGATGTACTCGCGCTCTGCCATATCTTTTGCACCCTCAATCCTGCGCTGCTGCTCAATTTCTTTTTCCGTGTGCTGCACCCGTTCAAATTCCGCTGCTTTGGTTAGTGTTTCTGCCGTAAACTCTTTCATATGTTTCCCTTCTGGGACTTTATCGGCAAGGATTCCGGTCAGCTTTCCACGGTGCAAAACCACAAGTTCATGCAGTGCGCGGGTCGCAGCCACATACAGAAGTTTGACATGCCCGTTATCCGACGGGTATTTTTCCTGCGTCGGATCAAACAGCAGCACAGCATCAAATTCAAGTCCTTTCGTGTAGGAGACAGGAAGCACCATGACGCCATCCCCGAACTCGGCTTTTTCCAGATCTGTTTCTACAATTTTTACATATTTCTTTAGTTCTTCCGCAACCTGTACCGCTTCCGCCTCATCACGACAGATCACGGCAATCGTCTCATAACCGTCCTGCTGCCATTTTTTGATCGTGGTGACGGTATCTGCCAGCAATTGATTTTCATCCGGACATGCCACCGTCTGCACCAGATTTCCGTGACGGATAATCGGCTCTACCGGATAAATGGAAAAGTCTCCATGGCGCAGGATCTCGTTTGCATACTCTGAAATCTCCACCGTGTTGCGGTAACTTTTCCTAAGAAGTCCAAACGCATCGAAGATCCCGGTCAAAATCAGTTTTTTCAACTCTTCCCAGTCGTTTAAACCATACTCAAAATGAATATTCTGGGATGTATCACCCATGATCGTGTAAGTACAGCCATACAGACAGTAATGCAGGCATCTGTATGACATCATGCCAAAGTCCTGCGCCTCATCAATCACTACATGGCCCGCCTCACGCACCGGATCCGTCTCTTTGATCCTCTTGTAAATATATGCAAGCGCCGCAAGATCATAGACATCAAACGAGTTTTCCGGCACATCGACTTCTTTTCCTGCCTCCTGCTGCGCAAGTAAAAATTCTCTGTAAAAAGTAAATACAGATTCTCTCCATTTTCCATCCCCAAAATAAGACGCGTATTTTTTGTCTAAAATCTTTTTCTCTTTTGGCGGAAAAGTCACGGACTTCCCGGAAACCTCATTTTCATATTTTGCATACAAAATCTCATTTAACATGAGTATCTTGCTCTGCATGGAAACTTTCGGATTATTTTTTAAATAACGTCCGATCTGCTCCTTTGACAACAGGAGATTTCCAGTCTTTTCCATATAAATGTCTTCTTTTGCGATCGACTGATTCTCATAGTTCTGGCAGAATTTTTCTAAATCCAGAAACCACGCCGTGCCGCCCCTGATGCTGTTTTTTGCATCTGTCTTGTCGATATTGTGGTAAGAAAACCGCGTCTCGTCCCAATCCTCATACAAAAGGCGGATGAAAAGCTGCTCCATCGTCATCTGACGGATTCCATACACATCGAGTTCCGGCAGAACACTTGTGATATAATTCAAAAGAATCCGGTTGCTTCCTATAATATAAAAGTCCTCCGGGCGGAAATCATCTTTATAATTATATAGAATATAGGAAATGCGGTGCATCGCCACCGTCGTTTTTCCGGAACCGGCGACACCCTGCACAATGATGTTCGTTTTCGGTGAACGGCGGATAATGAGGTTCTGCTCTTTCTGGATCGTCGCAATGATCTCGCCCAAAACTGCCTTTTTATTTTTGGCAAGGTATTTTGTCAGCAGTTCATCGTTGGCGACCACATCCGAATCAAAGAAATCTTTTAACCGGTCATTTGCAATCTCGTAAGTGCGTTTGCGTTTCAGATCAATCTCAAATGTCCCCTCAGAGCTCACGGTATACTGGCATGTTCCCATCCTGCTCTCATAGTATACTGATGCAATCGGTGCCCGCCAGTCGAGTACGACCGGATCAGAGCTGCTGTCCGTGATGCCGACTCTTCCAATATAATAAGCCTCATCCGCTTTCGCCTTGGGATCCCTGAAATCAATGCGCCCAAAATATGGCTTCTTACGTGCCTTTTCATAGCGCACCAGTTCCCGTTCTTCCTCTTTTAACCTCGCAGTCGCATTGTTCCAGAGTGCCAGTCCTTCCTTATCCTTTGCATCGTAGACTTCGAGGAGATCGGCAAGATCTTCATTAATTTTCCGGATATCTTCTTTCGCATGATCTAAATTATCCTGCGCGATCTCTATGATTTTACTGAGCTGATGCTCCTCGTCTTCCTTTGTCAGACCGGGGAATTTCTCAAACAGCTTTATGATCTCATCTAACGAATCCACCCTCGCTGCCAGTTTCCCACGCAGTGTCTCATCCGGTTCGGTCTGATCCGGTACCATCACAACATTACAGCCTGCACCATAAGCACTGCATACACCGTTTGGGGAATCCTCAACCGCCATACATTCATTCGGCAAAAGTGCAAGCTGTCTGCATGCATACTGATAGATATCCGGTGAAGGCTTTCCATGTTCCACCATCGTTGCACAGATGATCTGATCAAAATAACCGTAAAGACCAAGCTGCTTTAAATACTGTTCCGTACGCACCTGATCTGTCGCCGTCGCGATTGCACGGCGAATACCCTGTGCCTTTAAATAATCAAGAAGTTCGATTGCACCTTTTTTGATCTCAATTCCATTTTTTTTCAGACACTCTCCCATGATCTGCTTGCGATAATTTCGTATCGCCGTATAATCCAGATCCGGATCATGAAACATTTCTTTTAAATGCTGTGGTGCATATGGCTGCCCAAGTGACCGCATGGTAAGTGCCTGTTCATCCGTCATTTCATACCCAAAATGCGCCAATGCCTTTGGCCAGAACATGCGGTAATATTTTTCCGTGTCGATCAGTGTGCCGTCCATATCAAAAATTACGGCTTTTATGTTTTTTGTATTCATGCTTTTCCTCTTCTATCCCGAACCATTACCTCAATTGAGCAACAACCGGCTGCATAAATCCCTGCCAGAACAATTGTCGTGAATTAGAATATTTTAACACATTTATTTTCACACGACAACGCTATTTCAAATGGCTGATACATTCTGACGGATGGCAGAGCCAAAATCTTTTGAAAATGATTCTTTTCGCATACGAAACTGTCACAGAGGAAGCAAAAGACTATGCATCTTTATGACCTGCATACGAGACAAACTATATTTCAGACGTTCCATCGTGGCTCTTTTGCATACCCCATAAACAGATCAAAGATCGCACGGTAGCCTTCCTCCTTGATATGCATTCCCTCAATCGTATACTCTGCTTTTAGATTTCCATCCCGGTCTTTTAACGGATCATTGATATCTATATATTTTGCATGATGTCTTTCCGCAAGCTCCTGCACTGCCTTATTTGCCATCGCAATTTTCCCGTTCGTGCGGACACGCAGACATGGTTTCATCTCCTCGGCTGCTGCTTCATAATTAATCGGATAATATGCCATCATATAGATTTCAATATCAGGCAGTTTGTTTTCTACAATGGAAAGTATCCTGTCATAGTTTGCGATCATCCGGTCTATGGATATCGCAGGATCACTCAGATCATTTGTCCCGATATTGATAAAAAGACGGGACGGTTTCAGATCCAGAATGCAGACATCTACATTTTCAAGCAGTTCGTCTGTGATAAAACCGCCGATTCCACGGTTATAGACCGTGATATCCAGATGGTCTTCGTCAATAAATTTTTCGACCGGAAACATCTCCATCAGTGAGGAACCTGCGCATACAATTTCCCCCGGTACCACTTTCTGATTCAATTTTCTGTAACGTACAATTTTTTCTTCCTTCGTCATGTTAATCCTCCTCGAATTCCATTTCCTTAATAAATGCTTCCACTTCTGCCGGCAAACGTTCCTCGCGCCATGCTAACAATATCTCGGTTGTAAGATCAGCGTCCGTAATGCCATAAACACTCATCGAGTCAGACACACGCATGGACTCTGGCAAAATTGCCACTCCAATCCCTTTTTCTGCAATTGTCATCGCTGTTCTTGCATCCTCACATTCATAATAGATATCGCAGGTCAGTCCAACAGCCTCAAACGCTGAAATAATATAATTCCGATACCGGTGTGATAATATCAGATGTTCCTTTGACAATTCTCTCAAACTAATCTGTGATCCATCCTTTTTCCTGAATCCCTCTATTCCCTCATATCCATCTGCTGCCACGGCAGCCAGTTTTTCCCGAATCAGCCTCTTTGTCTTACAACCGTTCAGCGTGATCGGCGTACGCAGTGTTGTGATATCTATCATGTGCTTTTCTAATTGTTCTTTTAAATTGAATGTCGATCCCTCATGAATATCAAAATGAATCCCCGGATATTGTTTTGAAAACCTCTCAATATATTCTGACATCATCAGAACCGTAGATGGTGTAATACCAATATGTATCGTTGCAGACTGGCTTGCCTTGACCACCTCACGCTTTGTAACATCTAACATTTTTAAAATACTGCCAGACCTTGCATACAACACCTTTCCAGCTTCTGTCAATGTGATTTTCTTTGTTCCACGAAAAAAAAGCTGTACATTAAGTTCTTCTTCAAGCATTTTCATCTGATAACTGACCGGTGGCTGTGTCATTTTAAGAACTTTCGCAGCACCACTCACCGTTCCCTCTTCCACCACTGCACGAAAATATTCCAACTGTCTGATTTCCATGTTTCCCTCCTCTCCTGTTTTTGTCAGTATATATAAAAAATATTGTTTTATGATATAAAATAAATATTTTTTATATATTATAATTTATGCTATACTGGTTTTCAAGAATTAAATTTTTCACAAAAATGAGGATTACCATGAAACGCATTGATTTTGAAAACGGAACCGTAACTGAAAATATATTAAGCGCTGCCCTCCCTATGCTTGCAGCCCAGATTTTAAGTCTGCTCTATAACATTGTAGACCGCATTTATATTGGTCGTATCCCGAATATCGGGACCACAGCGCTTGGTGCTGTCGGACTTTGTTTTCCGCTTATTATGATCATCACGGCATGCAGCAATCTGTTCGGGAGCGGCGGCGCACCGCTTTTTTCGATCAACCGTGGAAAAGGTGATAAAGAACAGGCAAACAGGATCTTAAATACCTCTTTTTCCATGGTATGTGCCAGTGCACTCCTCCTGATGGGAACCGGTCTTCTCTTTGCAAAACCGCTTCTCATTCTTTTTGGTGCCTCAAAAAATGCTCTGACTTTTGCCAGACCTTATATGATGCTGTATCTGCTCGGTACACTTCCATCCATGATTGCTACCGGCATGAACCCTTTTATCAATGCACAGGGTTATTCCACAACCGGGATGTTTTCCGTGGCAATCGGTGCAATCGCAAACATTCTCCTGGATCCGCTCTTTATTTTCACCTTCCATCTGGGCGTAAACGGTGCAGCGGCCGCCACTGTATTGTCACAGATTTTATCTGCACTGTTTGTGTTTCATTTTCTGCGCCGCAAAGCGGAAATCAAAGTCCGCCTGCTTCGAAAAAATGAACTTTTCTCCTGCATTCCTCTTGCGAAAAGTATCATCAGCCTCGGTACATCCGGTTTTATCATGCAGCTCACCAACAGTCTCGTCTCCATCTGCTGCAATCATGTACTCTCCGTCACCGGTGGCGATGTGTACGTCTCTGTCATGACAATTGTCTCAAGTGTCCGCCAGATGGTGGAAACTCCGATCTATGCGATCACGGAAGGTTCCTCCCCAATCATAAGCTACAACTATGGTGCCCTCCGCCCCACGCGCGTCAAAAAAGCCGGCATCACGATGGCTCTTATGGCGCTCGTCTATACCGGCCTCATGTGGAGCGTGATCATTCTCGCCCCGGAATATTTAATTAGTGTTTTCAGTTCGGATACAGCACTGTCAGCAGATGCCGTTCCCGCATTAAAACTGTATTTTGCTGCATTTATCTTTATGGACCTGCAGTATATCGGTCAGACTGTTTTCAAATCTTTAAACAAACGGAAACAGGCGATCTTCTTTTCCCTGCTGCGCAAGGTGTTTATCGTTGTACCGCTGACCTATCTTCTGCCATACACTTTCCACATGGGAACGGACGGCGTATTTCTTGCAGAACCCGTATCAAATGTGATCGGTGGCAGTCTGTGTTTTATCACAATGCTGTTTACGGTTCTGCCGGAGCTGAACCGGATGGAAAATCAGTAAAATATGCTTTCAGCTCCGCCACGATCATTTTCTGACTCTCCCTCGTGTGAATCAGGGCATAATAATGTCCGCTTCCAAATTTTGATCTTCTTTCCTCTTCGCATATTCCCGCTGCAATGCCTTTTTCGGTCACACGTCTGATGCGGGTTTCGTCCTGTTCCTCTTCCTTCAAATAGCCTTTTTGTACGAGCAGATCATTGACAAAAGCAGCCGTCAGCTTTTTGCGGTCTTTTTCCTCACAGAGCGCATTGATCCGGTCGGTCAGTTCCGATACCATGCAGGCGTCAGAAAACGTTACCTGATCTAATTTTTCCGGTGCAATATAAAACGGCTGTTTCTTTTTTCTCGCCGGGGGGTTCGACACAATTTCTACTACCGCAGCTCCTTCTGTCTTTCCTGTCGTCATATTTCCGGATTCATGTGTCTGCAAAAACATCCGGATGATCTCTGCAAAACTTTCCCCGTAGCTTGCAATCTTCTGTGCACCCATTCCGTATACATCCGCCATCTGTGTTTTATCTGCCGGACATCTGGCACACATATCTTTCAACGTCTTATCAGAACAGATGATAAACGGCGGCACACCCTGTTTTGCAGCAAGTTCTGACCGGCATTTGCGCAGTTTCTCAAACAGCTCCTGCCCTTCTTCCGTTAAATCTGCAAGTTCTGCTGTCTTTTTCTTTGCACGTCCGGTCTCGATATAATTTTCCTCCACCTCGTCCTCTGTCACAGCACAGTTACTGCATTTTTCACAGATGCACGGACTGTGATCCCCAAAATAGTTCAGGATATACTGGCGCAGACACTCATCTGTCTCACAGTAGTGAATCATCTGATTCAGTTTCCGCTGTTCATTTGCCCGGACTGCCGGATCTCCTGCCGTATAACCGCCCTCTGTCGCCTTATAGTCAAGCAGCCGTTTGTTGATCATGATATCCTGTTTGGAAAAGAAAAGCACACACTCCGCTTCCTCCCCGTCGCGCCCGGCTCTTCCAGCCTCCTGGTAATAATATTCAAGGCTTTGCGGCATATTATAATGGAGCACATAACGCACATTGGATTTGTCGATCCCCATTCCAAATGCGTTGGTCGCAACCATCACACGGATCCTGTCATAGGTAAAATCATCCTGACTCTCTTTCCGTTCTTCCAAAGAAAGCCCCGCATGGTACCGCCCTGCCAGAATGCCGTGCTGCAATAAAAGTTCACAGACACTGTCCACATTCTTTTTTGTCGCACAGTAGATGATTCCACTCTCATCCTCATGCCTTTTGACATAATTTAAAATACTGTTGTCCGTCTCTTTTCCACCTTTTCGCTTTACGACACGGAAGAAAAGATTCGGCCGGTCAAACCCGGTCACGACAGTCACCGGATTCTGCAGGTGCAGACTTCCCGTGATATCCTGTTTGACGCGCTCGGTCGCTGTCGCCGTAAATGCGCTGACCACAGGGCGTCTCGGCAGTCTTGCAAGAAAATCTGCAATCTCTAAATAGCTTGGCCTGAAATCCTGTCCCCACTGGGAAATACAGTGTGCCTCATCCACTGTCACCATCGAAATGTCTGCCCGGCATGCAAAATCTAAAAAACGCATGGTATTTAACCGCTCCGGCGCGACGTAGATGATCTTGTACTGTCCCTGTGCCGCATACAAAAGCGCCGCCCGGATCTGATTTTCCGTCAGTGAGCTGTTGATGTATGCCGCATGTACGCCTGCCTGGTTCAGTGCCTTGACCTGGTCAGACATCAAGGAGATGAGCGGTGAGATCACGATCGTGATACCGGGCAGCATCAGCGCCGGAACCTGATAACAGAGTGATTTTCCGGCGCCGGTCGGCATGATGCCGAGGACGTCGCTGCCATTTAAGATGCCTTCCATCAAGTCCTGCTGACCAGGCCGGAGGGTGTCGTATCCAAAATAGTGTTTGAGTGTCTGATATAAATTCAAAATTTGTTTCTCCTTTTTACATTGCAATCCAGCCAAATGCATTTGCCACGGAACTGATCAGTATGATCAGTGCAAAGACCGGGCACAGATATTTGATCATCACAATAAAAATCTTTTTCCTGCGGAATGTGCTCTCTCCGTGCATGATCTCATCTTCCATCCGCTTCATTCCGACGATTCTCGATACAAACAGGCTTGTGAGCATTGCCGCAATCGGCATCATCACAGAGTTCGTCAGAAAATCAAAGAAATCCAAAAACTGCATGCCGATAATTTTAATGCCTACTAACGGTCCATATCCCAGTGAAGATAAACTTCCAAGCGCGATCATGATCACTCCGACTAAAACCGTTGCTCTTCTTCTGCTCCATCCCAGCTCATCCTCAAATGTGGAAACTGCACTCTCTGTCAATGCGATAGAACTGGTTACCGCTGCAAACAGTACTAACAGAAAAAATAAGATACCGACTGCTGTTCCAAGTCCCATATTTTCAAATACTTTCGGAATCGTGATAAACATCAATGCCGGTCCTGCCTGCAGTGTATCCGGATCACTGCCTGAAAATGCAAACACTGCCGGAATGATCATAAGTCCTGCCATAATGGCGATCGCTGTATCAAACACTTCTACATTTCTCGTTGAATCTTCCAAAGAAGTATCTTTTTTCATGTATGATCCAAAAGTAATAAGGATTCCCATTGCGATCGACAGCGAGTAAAACATCTGCCCCATCGCCGCCACCACTGTCATCCAGGAAAAGTTTTTCGGATTTGGCACAAGGAAATACTTAACCCCTTCTAAAGCTCCCGGTCTTGTCACAGAATACACTGCGATCAGTACCGATAATACGATCAGTACTGGCATCATAAACCTAGAAACCCGCTCGATTCCATTTCTCACACCTGCATAAATGATCACTAGTGTGAACAGACAGAACAATATAAAACAGAGTTCCGTGGAAACTCCATTTGAGATAAATTCTGAAAAATATCCGTCTGCCGCTAACATTTTCCCATTTCCTCTGATATACTCAATCAGATATTTAATAACCCATCCGCCGATCACAGAATAATACGGCACGATTAAAACCGGTATGATCGCATTGATCCATCCACCTGCTGACAACCAGCCTGCTTTTCCAAATGCATGAAACGCTCCCACCGGACTCTTTCTCGTCATACGCCCAAGTGCCGATTCGGCAATGATCATCGTATATCCAAAGGTCAATGCCAGTAAAATATAGATTAACAGGAAAATTCCTCCACCATATTTTGCTGCCAGATACGGAAATCTCCATATGTTTCCAAGACCAACGGACGCGCCCGCTGCAGACAGTACATAACCCAGTTTCCCGGAAAAAGAACTTCTTTTGTTGTCGTGTGTGTGTAAATTGCTCATATCTTTTTGTTCACGGTTTGTGAAACAGTCTCCCTTCATTTTTTGTTTTCTTCTCTATTACCGCACCAGCCGGAATGTCTTTTCCACCATGAAAAACATTAACACAATGAAAATCAGCACATAGGCCGGCAGCAGTGTGATGGAAATATGGTTTGCGATCAGTCCAAAGACCGGAGGCATAAATGTAGAACCAACATAAGCACTCGCCATCTGGATACCGATGATCGCCTGGGAATTTTTCTCTCCAAAATTTGCCGGTGTTGCGTGAATGATCGATGGGTAGACCGGTGCGCATCCAATCCCCATCACGACAAGTCCTGCCAGAGCTGCCGTGTCAGACGGAATCGGCAGAAGTACTGCAGCACAGCCAGCCAGTAAAATAGTTGTGCCAAGCCTGATCATCTTATGATCCCCTAATTTTTCCGTCACAAATCCTGCCAAAAATCTTCCGAGCGTGATACCGCTGCAGAACAATGCCGCATATGCCGCCGCACGCTCCGCAGAGATACCTTTTGCACCGACCAGATAACTGCTTGACCAGAGGATCAGTGTAGATTCCAATGCACAGTAAGAGAAAAATCCAAGCAAGAGCTGTGGTACGCCTTTGATCTTCACTGCACCGCGTATTCCAATCACCTCGTGCTGCTCTTCCTGCTGTTCTGCCGTTTTGTTGACTTTCCAGACCGGAAGTGTCACAAACAGAATCATTGTGATCCCCATCTGAAGAAAAGATACCATGCGGTAACCGTTCTGCCAGGATGAGGTGGTCAGTGCATAGCTCATTATGTACGGGCTGATGATTGTTCCCACGCCCCAGAAACAATGCAGCCAGCTCATATGTTTTGATGAATAATGCAGTGCAACATAGTTATTGAGTGCCGCATCGATAGCTCCTGCGCCAAGTCCATACGGAATCGCCCACAGGCACAACATGTAAAATGCGCTCGACATCGAAAAACCAAACAAGGCAGCTGCCGTTAACAGGACACTGCATACCGTAACGATCTGTGTTCCAAATTTCTTTGTCAGGCGTTCCGACATTAAACTTGAACAGATCGTCCCTGCAGAGATGATCATTGTGACCAGTCCCGCATAGGACAGCGGCACCGAAAATGCCTCATGCATGATCGGCCATGCCGAACCAAGCAGAGAGTCCGGTAAGCCAAGACTTATAAATGCCATGTAAATTAACAGTAATAATAGTGTGTACATTTTTTGCTCCTTTATTTATCCAATTCGCCGTTTGCCACTTATACAAGTATCTTGACTCGCTTCGCCCGGCAGTCTTATTATATCTTGAACGCCACCAAAAATCCACGCAATATTATAGAATATTATCCCATAACATGGTAAAATAAAGTAAAAGTATTATTTGTGGAGATCTGATCATAGATGAACTTAAGACAAAATAAAGAAAAAAACGCACAGCAAATGTTGACAGGTGTAATTTTGACATTATTTATCATGCTCCTGCTTTGTACCATATTTACAAATCAGGATGCAGCCTCTGTAAGCAAACTCAAAGCGCGTCAGCCTGACAAAATACAATACCTGGATGATGGAATGGTACTGCTTAGTTTTAACATTAACCGCAATGAAAGCAACAACGGTTCCCTTGTATTTTTTACCTCACATCAGCATGTGACCGTTTCTACGAAAAACAATGAAATATACAGATTAGATGACTCCGGTGGAATATGGGGGGCATACAACAGGAAATGTATGGAATTTTGTCAAACTGCCGACACATGCAGAAACAGTCATAGTCAGGCTGGAACCCTGTTATCCGGAAACAGCCGGTCAAATTGAACAATATTATATAGGAACCGGAAATGAAATCTATACAGGCATATTGCGTCAGTCTATGCCCACTTTTATAGCGAGTGTATTTATTCTGTTAGCCGGTTTTTTTATCACGTGTTACTGGGTGTTTATTCACAACAGCAGCCATATAGACGGAACCCTTTTTTATCTGGGGATCTTCTCCATATTGCTTGGACTTTGGACCGCCAACGAGACAGATGTTTGTTCTCTGATGCTCCTAAACAGAAGATCATCTGCTTTTGCTGCTTTTATGTTTCTGATGATAATGCCTATCCCATTTTTGATGTTTGTAAAGAGCTTCCTTGAGATCAATGATGATAAAATCTGGAAAATCATCTGCGATCTTTGTATACTTCAGACAGTTGTCTGCAGTTTGCTGCACTTTACCGGATTCTATGAGTTTCGAAGAAGCATCTGGATCACTCACATTTCCATTTGTATGGTGCTCGTTTATCTCATTGCAGTTATCATATATAAGATTGTAAAAAAACAGACAGACCAGAAACTGAAAGCCTGCATGATGGCTCTTACGCTTGTCATCATTGCAACTATCGTGGATATGGTCGGTTATTACAAAACAGGAAATAATTCCGGAATGTTTGGAAGATCATCCTTCCTTGTATTTATCATAATTCTCGGTTTAGAATCCGCAAGACAGGCTGTTACCAGTTTGAAAAAAAGACGCAGGATGGAGGAACTCGAACAATTTGCACTGAATGATTCCATGACAGGACTCTACAACAGAAATGCCTATGATTACTTTATAAATAATGAATCGGATATTAAAAATCATATGGTGGTTACATTTGATCTTAATAATCTCAAGATGTGTAACGACAACTATGGACACAGTGCCGGGGATGCCTATATCATCAATTCGGCACATATCATAGAGACTGCGTTTGATCGTTTTGGCAAATGTTACCGTATCGGCGGCGATGAATTCTGCTGCATCATACCGGATGCAACAGAATTTCAGATAGAACATTTTATTCAAAAAATGCATCAGGACGTAGCGATACTCAATAATAAGAATATCATTCCGACTGAAGTGGAAATCGCATGCGGATATGCGCTGGTCACACCGGATGATACCGATATAGAAAAAGTGCGTGAACGTGCAGATGAGATGATGTACCATAACAAGAAAGTGTTAAAGGGACTTATTTAAAAAAGATCCAGCATATTATCCAGATATATCTCCTCTCTGACCTGCAGCTGATACTCAGGTTTTGTCATATAATAGAGCAGAAACTCCAGAATCAGGGCGCTGCCAAGTCCCCTGCCTTCGATTTTAAAATTGGAAAATCCCATCGGCAGATAGCTGTTTTTCATATCATCCACACCAATAAATCCGGGATTTTCCATTGCCTTCGAAAAACGATAGCCATTCCCTGCATCCGGAGCTGCACAGCGGTGATCCGGACCATTTTCGCCAAGGTTTTTGCGGCTGACAGCTTCATAGCAGATTTTCCTGTCCCCACAGCCAAACCAGCAGCATTCATTACATAAGAATTCCACTTTGGCTTTCTGTGCCCCTGTCAATGTATTTAATTTATCAAAAACCTTATTCAACCGGAAATCCGGTACGACGTAAAGAAACTCATCTCTGTTTACTTCCCTTACGAACTGCTCAAAATCCGTCAGGACCTTGGTGGTGGAAGAAACAAAATAAAATCCCGGATAATTTTTTTTCAGATATTCCAGTAACAGGTCCGAATAGATAATGACACCATTTCTGACACCCTCACTTTTCTCAAATAAAGTGCAGAGATGATTGCATTTCTTATCCCAAAGATGTTCCTGCCCAAGCAGGGAATTGCTGAATGTAAGCCGCGCTGAGATTCCGTATTCCTGCATCAACGCAAAAACCTCCTGCGGATCGTGATCCCCGAACGAAGTACGGCCTCCGCCCCAGATACAGTCTGACGGAGCACCATAGACAGAACCTATCTCACACCAGTCGTAAAAGTATTCTCTGTGTTCCCGGAATAATGGCAGAAACACACGATATAATTCATAAAACTCAAACAAACCCGGAAGATGGTAGTATGCTGTGTTCTTTTTTAATTGATTCATGTCTGTATTCTCACCCCTATTAAATACTAGCTATACATGCTGTAAATCTTATCATTCATACAGCATTTCAATCAGCACTGAAAATTTCTAGCATCATGACCGTTGACTGGCTCGTCTGGTTTTGCTTTATCACCTAATATTCCTTTTTCTTGAAAATACCTACAGTCAAAGGAAAGGACACGATAAATAACAATATAGAACAACCAATTAAAATAAACGGCCCGAACAACGGTATATTAAAAAGCATTGTGGCAATACCCAATGCACAAATCAAAGATATGATAAGAAACACAATGGTTTTATCTTCCCCCGCTAAATAAACCATAGGAATAAATATTGCTCCCATTGTAAGACTTATACTAATTCCTATTACAAGTACACCTGAGATACCCTCAAATTGTTCAAAAGTAATTCCATGTAACAGATAGGATAGGGCTATTATAATGCCAACGAAAAGCACTCCTATCATAATCCATAATAATTGATTTATATATAAACTTTTTACAATATCAATCCGCTTTACTGGCAAAGTAAGTTTATATTTTCCCCATTTTGAGGAAAATTCATTTCCAATAACGGTAGCTGCATTTACTGCTAATCCGACAATTCCAATAATTATGAAATACATTTGCCATGTCTGGTCTGGAATAATGATAACGGCAATCCCCATTGCAAACATAAAAAGCAAAAAAATTTTTGCATTTGTCCATACAGCAAGAAAATTGCTTTTAAAAAGACCTTTCATACATGATCCCCCCTTACTAAAAGCAAAAAAATTTCATCAACAGAAACGTGGTCTATCACGATTTCTTTGTACTTTCTCTGCATTGCTTTACAATCTGAAACCAGAACATCAATTTGAAAATCACGTTTCCGATAAACAATAATATCTGCCGGATCTAATGCAAGGAATTGATTTTCCTTGCAGCGCATAACCGCATAATTATAAACCAAATCATTTTTCGATACGGTCATAATCAGTTTTCCGTTATGAATGAATGTAATATAGTCTGCCACTTTTTCTAAATCACTTGTAATATGGGAAGAAAGTAAAATAGAGTGGTCTTCTTCCTGTACGAAATCAAGGAATGTATCTAACATCTCGTCGCGTACAACAGGGTCAAGTCCGCCAGTAGCTTCATCCAGAATTAACAGTTGTGGATGGTGTGATAAAGCAACCGCAATCGCTAATTTCATTGTCATCCCTCTGGAATATTGCTTAATTTTTTGATTTGCAGGTAATTTGTATTCTTTTAAAAATTTCTGAAACAAAATATTGTCCCATTGCTTATAAAATCCTGACATAACTTTCGCTAATTGTGCTGCTGTCCAATAAGCTGGAAAATTATCTCCGTCATAAACAACACCTATTCTTTCCCGCATATCTGTATCTGCGTCTGTCATTTCTTTTCCAAACAACTTTACCATTCCGCTGTCTTTGGCGATTGTATTTAGAATACAGCCAATCGTTGTAGTTTTTCCGGCTCCGTTTTCCCCGACAAAACCCATAATAGAACCATACGGCAGAGAAAAAGTCACATTTTCTAACGCAAAATTTGACTTAGAAAATGTTTTGGAAACCTGTTGTAATTCTAAAATATTTTCCATGCTCATTCGTCCTCCTGATAGAATAAAGCCAACAACTCCGTCAATTTTTCAAGGGAAATATTACTTGTCCGTCCAATCTCTGCGGCGGCTTGTAAATGTTCCTCTGCAATACGTTGTTGTTCTTCTTGATAAAATTCTTTGTTTTGTGCCGATACAAAACTCCCCCTGCCAACAGTTGTTTCAATAAAACCGTCCCTTTGCAGATCCTCATATGCTTTTTGGACGGTAATCACACTAACATGAATAGATTTTGCCAGTGAACGCATTGAGGGAATAGCGTCTCCGGCTTGCAGTTCTCCACTCATTATCATTGCTTTTATCTGCGATGTGATTTGCTCATATATCGGCTTGTTGGCGTTATTACTGATAATGATTTCCATAACTCACCGCCTTCGTTTTTTTGATTGTACTTAATGTACAGTTACATTATAGCATCTATAAACTCATAGTCAACCCTCAAAATAAAATTGCCAGATACAGTTATCAAAAATAGCTGTATCTGACACTCAGAATAGGGGGCTGCTGTCTGTCAAGCTCTGTGTGTTACTTTACCGCACATGAGCATTGTAGCACCGGTTCTCTCCGCAGATATAAATAAACGCGATGTATATCTTCCTGCAGGAAAATGGGTAAACATAACAGACGGCACAACCTATGAGGGTTGTCAGACTATTATAGCAGATGCACCGATCGAACATATTCCAGTGTTTGAACGGATATAGATATAAACAAGGACCAAAAGTTCATCCAAGAACTTTTGGTCCAATTATTTCATACTCACTCCTCCTCAAATTCCGCAAGTTCGGTCTCCGTCTCAAGCATCCGCTCTAACAGACTCTCCTGGTTCTTTTCCTCTGCGTCAAGTGCATTCTGCAGTTCCATCAGCTTCGGATAGTCACTGGCAAGCTCCGGATCCATGAACTGCATTTTTATTTCAGCGAGTTTTTCTTCGCTCTCCTCTAACATTTTTTCATATTTTTCTAACTGGTGATGCAGTCTTGAACGGATTTTGCCCGGATTGTAATAAGTTTTTTTGTCAAACACATCCGTTAAAGTAGGAACATCTGCGTCTGTTTTTATGCCACTCTGATGCTGATTGTGTTTCTCATTCCCCACAGAATTTTGTGTATCATTTCCTGACACATACCTCGCACTCTGTGACATTCCTCGCCCTTTTCCGGAAATCTCCATCTCTTTTTGTTTTTCTGCAAGATACTCCTCATAGCTCATGGCATATTGTTTCACACCACTCTCGGAAAACTCCAAAATCCCGGTTGCGATCCTGCTGATAAAATAACGGTCATGTGAGACGAAAAGTACTGTTCCCTCGTACTCTCTTAACATCTGTTCTAACGCCTCTTTTCCAACAATATCCATATGGTTCGTCGGCTCATCTAAGAACAGAAGATTCGGTCTTGTCTGCAGCATTTTACAGAGTGCAAGGCGGACTTTCTCTCCGCCGGAAAGCTGTCCCATCTTCTTTTCTACATCTTCTCCGGAAAATAAAAATCCTCCCAGTGCACTGCGCACTTCCTCTCTCATATAAGACGGATATGCCTCCCAGAAATTTTCAAGCACGGTCTGATCTTCCCGGAAATGCTCCTGCACTGCTTTCTGCTGGTCAAAATAACTCCATTCTACATTTTGTCCAAATGAAAATTCACCACCTAACGCAGGCAGTTCGCCGACTAAGGTTTTCAAAAGTGTGGATTTTCCTTTACCGTTCTCCCCAATGATTGCAAGTCTGTCTTTCTTTTGAAGCAGAAATGAAACTTTACTTAAGACGGTATCGTAACCGATCTCAAGATTTTTGGCATGAATCACATTCGTGTAGCTTTCCATGCGCGGTACATATCTCGCATGAAATGCTTTCGTATCAAAATGTCTCGGCTTTTCGATTTTTACCATGTGTTCGATCGCCATGCGCTTTGAACGTGTCGCCGCCACTTTCGTCGGCGTATTTTTCCATTTTTCGATCCAGTCCGTCAGACGTTTGATCTCCTTTTGCTGCTCCTCATAGTCTTTTTCCTGTTTGATCAGTGCCTCTTCTTTTTGCTTCATAAATGCCGTGTAATTGCCGGCATAACGCTTGATCTCATGATATTCGATCTCGTAGGTCACATCGATCACTTTGTCTAAAAACATACGGTCATGTGAAACAATGATGACCGCCTTATCATAAGTCTTTAAATATCCTTCTAACCACTCGATTGTCGGAAGATCCAGATGGTTGGTCGGCTCATCGAGCAGCATGATATCCGGACGTTTTAACAGCAGTTTGATAAATGCCACTTTCGTCTGCTGTCCACCGGAAAAACTTCCGATCGGGCGTTTCAGATCTTCTAACGCAAACCCGAACCGCTGAAACATAGTCTCCATATCCTGCTGCCACGAATATCCCCGCATTGCCTCCATGCGGCTTTGTAAGTTGTCATATTCGCGCAAAAGCTGTTTGTCCGCGGAAGTTTTCATCTCATTTTCAAGTTCCCGCATCCGCTTTTCACACGCAAACACCGGCTCAAATACTTTCTTGATTTCCTCTTCCACGGTCACATCTTTTTCCGTAAAATTAACCTGACGCAGGAAACCAATCTCCTGTTTTCCTGCCATCGTAATACCACATTCTTCATCGCTGTCTAAATTATTCATCGAAATATCGCCCGCGATCAGACGCAGCAGCGTGGTCTTTCCACAGCCGTTTCGTCCTACAATGGCGATTTTTTCTTTATCATGCACCTCAAAATTGACATCACGTAAAATCACATCTCCGCCAAACTGCACGAGGGCATGACTGATCTTATATCTCATGTTTATCTCCATTCCTGCGTAAAATCTTACTTTTACACTAACTCCTCTATCTTTGATAGACTACCTACCTTCTAACACCAGCCGAAGTAAACGAATCATATTAACCCCCTTTCTTGCGTGTGAAAAAATGTATTTTCACACAAATCTCCGTTCTTTTCCCTCACAGCAGCCGAAATACCTGCTCTGCCGTGGCGGCTATATTTTCCATTGCATTTTCTTTTTTCATTGCTTCTTCTAATGTTGTCACGCCTCTTACGATCGGGAAAAATGCATCGATTCCCGCCCGGTTACAGACTTTCGCTTCCGGTGCAACGCTCCCTGCAAATGCAATGACTTTCGCATTATATTTTTTTGCCAGAGCAGCAACACCGGCCGGTGCTTTCCCCATGACCGTCTGCGCATCCAGACGTCCTTCTCCGGTCACCACAACATCCGCATTTTTCATTTTTTCTTCCAGACCGGTTGCCTGCAAAATCAGTTCCACCCCCGGTATTAATTCTCCCGCAAGATACGAAAGGAACGCGTATCCGAGTCCTCCCGCTGCACCGGCGCCCTCACAGTCCGCAAAGTCACAGCCTAAACTTTCTTTGGTCACATCCGCATAATGTTTCATTGCCTCATCGACCTTAGACTTCTGCTCTTCCGTCACACCTTTTTGTGGTCCAAATATGTAAGTTGCACCCTGTTTGCCGCAAAGCGGATTTTTCACGTCACATGCAATCTGAAACTTTGCTCCAGAAAGCAATGGATTTTTCTTTTCTGTCCGGATTTCTGCTATCTTTGCAAGCGCAGCCGCGCCCTCCCCCACATCATTTCCGTTTTTATCAAAAAACTCGAATCCAAGTGCCTTTAACATCCCGATGCCGCCATCATTCGTTGCGCTTCCACCGATCCCAATAATGAATTTTCTGCTGCCGCGTTGTAAGGCATCTGCGATCATCTCCCCCACTCCATAGGTAGATGCACGCAGCGGATCTTTCTTTATCACAAGCGTGATTCCCGCAGCAGATGCCATTTCCATGACAGCCGTTTTTGTCTCTTCTAAAAAACCGTAATAACACGACACTTTTTCTCCAAGCGGTCCTGCCACGGTAACCGGTATTTTTTCTGCTCCCAAGCCTTCGATCAGTGCATCCACGGTTCCTTCACCGCCATCTGCGAGTGGACTTAACCATACTTCTGCATCTGGTTTTGCTGCCAGAATTCCTTTCTTTACAGCATTTCCAGCCTCCATGGACGTCATGCTTCCCTTAAATGAATCGATTGCTGCTACTACTTTCATATAAATCTCCATTCTTGCGTGTGAAAAATCTTATTTTTCACACTTCCATCTTTCTCTAAGAAGTTAGTTTGTTACTGTTCGCACTTCATCCCAAGCTGCCAGAATGCCACCGCACTTGCAGCCGCCACGTTCAGTGAATCCACACCATGTGTCATCGGAATTTTCACCGTATAGTCACAGTCTGCGATCGTGTGATCTGCCAGTCCGTCACCTTCCGTTCCGAGAACGATTGCTAACTTTTCCTCCGCCATCATTTTTTCATCATCTATACTCACGGAGTCATCCCGAAGTGCCATTGCCGCCGTTTTATATCCCAGCTTATGCAGCACATCCATCGCACCGTCCGGCCAGCATGCATTTTTATCAAAATATGTCCACGGTATCTGGAATACTGTTCCCATGCTGACACGGCTTGCTCTCCGGTACAGCGGATCTGCACAGGCTGATGTCAAAAGAACTGCATCCATTCCAAGTGCCGCCGCAGAACGGAAAATTGCTCCGACATTTGTTGGATTTACCACATTTTCCAAAATTGCAACACGCCTTGCATTCTTGCAGATCTGCTCCACCGAAGGCAGTGTGGGACGGTACATGGCACATAGCATGCCGCGTGTCAGCTGATAGCCGGTGATCTTTGCCAGCACCTCGATTTCTGCAATGTAGACGGGAATCTCACACTCTGCTGTGCAGACTGGAATATCATGCTCCGCCGCCATGCTTGAATTTCCATTCTCTGCTTCCATCTTGTCTGTCTGTTTGATGTCCTGGCTTTGTAATTTTTCGCAGCGCGCAAGAATTTCTTTTGCCTGCGTCTTTACATGCTTTTTTTCCATCAGAAATGACATCGGCACACAGCCGGCATCTAAGGCACGCTTGATCACCTTCGGACTTTCCGCAATGAAAATCCCCGGCTTCGGCTCAAAATAGTGAAAAAGCTGTGCTTCATTTAAATTGTAATAAATCTGCAGCTCCGGGGCATCCAGATCTTTGATTTCTATAATATTTATCATTGTATTCCTCTTTTCTCTCCTGTATCAGCGATTGAGCATATGGCAGATAAATTCATTGATTATACCATGTGCAAAATGGCACATGATCAAATTTCAAGCCGGAAAAGAATTCTTCCCTCCTCAAGCTCTCCCCAACAATTTACCGGCGGCTCCTTCGTTTCTTTAAATCCACAATCCGAATGCATTTTTATTTATGATAAATTACTTTTTCCTATAATGCAATCTATCTTTTTTGCGCCTGTGCCTTTCAAAAACTCCGTTACATGACGTATCAGTTTTTTACCATATCCTCTGTTTCTATGCCCCGGCATCGTCTCAACTGCCTCAAGGAACCATTTTCCCGGCTCCGACTCAACTGCCCTGAGTCCGCTTACCCACTGTTTTTCGTCAGTTTCAATGAACACCATCTGCTTGGGATTCTGGATAAACTCCATTAAAAACGCCGCATATGATGCCTCCATTTCATCACGATTTTTAAATTTCCCCTCCATATCCGCCATGGATTCTGCATATAATAAAAACATTTTTTCTATTACCTGTTCATTAACATTTTCAATCCGTTCTAACATTTTTTATCCTCCTCTTCTGACCCTCCGAAAATTCTTCGAGTCTTTTCTCAAATTGCGCCCGTTCCATGTCAAGCTGGCGCAGTAATGCAAAAAATAAACTTTCTTCTAAATTTCTTTCCCGGCAAAAATCTCTGATATCACCACGCAGAAAGCTGGTATCCTGATTAATATATGACACCACCAGATTAGAAGCTGTTCGGATTTCTCCGTCTGTCACAAGCAATTTTGCATGACTGCTGCACGATTGCTGCAGAATCGTCTTAATCAGCGTCGATTTTCCACATCCGTTTTCTCCATGTAAAAAGACACGCTCCCCCTGCACCAGTTCAAAGGTCAGATTTTTCAATACATTGTCCTCTGCACCTTCATACCGCACCGAAAGTTCCCTGCATGAAATCAGACGTTCCTTATGATAGGAAAGCGGCATAAGTTTTAAACTGACCGGCTGTTCAATATCCTGCAAAAGCCCTTCTTTCTCCTGTATTTCCCGCTCCATCCGGCGTTCATACTGTGTCACACGGCTCTGCATCTTTTTTGTCTTGGCACCGATATATGCTCTCGTTGCACCCGAGCGGTCATGCTCTTTGACCGGATCATAGCCTATTTTCGTCGCTTCGTTTTTATCCGCCCACTTTCGGCTTCTTGCCGCCGCCTGTTTTAAAGATGCGATTTCTTTCAAATGTTTTTCATTTTCCTCCATCGCAAAATGATCCATCCGCGTCTTGTTTTCCCACCAGCTTGAAAAATTGCCGCTCTGTACCTCGATCGTCTTTCGATTTAAAACCAGTACATGATCAATGCATGCATCTAAAATATCCCTGTCATGCGATATCAGGATAAACCCTTTTTTGCCGCACAGATATTCTTTCACACATTCCCTTGCATGCATGTCCAAATGATTCGTTGGCTCATCGATCAGCAGAAAATCATTTTCCCCGGAAAACAGCACCGCAAGAAGTACTTTTGTCTGCTCTCCATGACTTAAACTTTTAAATGGACGGTATAATAACTCTGCATCCGCATGCAGCTTTCCAAGTTCTACGATCACGCGCCATTCTTCACATCCCGGTTTTACTTCTTCTAAAAACAAGGATGCACAATTTTCCCTTTGTTTTTCAGATATCTGATATGGAAAGTAATCAAACACTGCAGACGATGTGATATTCCCCTCATATTTATATTTTCCACGCAGCAAATTTAAAAAAGTTGTTTTTCCTTTTCCATTTCTCCCGATCAGACCTAACTTCCAGTCCGTATCAATCCCAAAAGATACGTTTTCAAAAACCGTATCAAAACTTCCCTCATAACCATATGTGAGATCTGTTACCTGAATCTGTGACATAAAAATCTCCATTCTTGCGCTGCTTTCAAGCGCATCTCAAGTTTGTGCGTAAGCACAAATCTTGCGTGAGAAAAATGTATTTTTCACACTAGCCTCATTGTTTTGCGAAGGAAAATGCATGCTATGTTTCTTATAGCATTTGCCTCTTGCAGGAGCAGAGGATTTTCCTCCCATACAAAAAATCCCATGCTGCCATGGGATTTTTCTTACACCTCACATATTTTATGATCACATCTGGCAGACAATAGATTGCACATTGTAAGATAAAATCGATTGTCCCGGACAACAAAATGTCCGTTTCCGCCATTTTTTAACACAAAAAAGAGAGGATACAAGAATCAAATCCACTTTTGGCAACATGATATGCAGTACTGCACCTCTGCAATACTGCTGTAACTTCAGATTTACACAACATATCATGCACTTTATTCCTTATACCGGTGCAATATATGCCATGTATCATCCCGAATCAGCAGACAAACGTATGCCATATATGACACACATTCTCTTGCTGACTCTGTTTTCTTTCATGTTTCAAAAGTAAATTATCTCCGCATTAGTTCCTCTCCTTTAAATTTCTATTGCAATAGTAGCACAATGCCATTTTTAATGCAACCAAAAATTAAAATAAACTATCCTAACCTTATCCGTAAACTTTTTATATAAAATATTTATTCCACATTTTTGAGTGCCTGATCCATCGGGATCTTTTTGATACGCATAAAGTCCAGTATCATTACAAACAGATATCCGATCAGCACAAATGCAAACATTTTCACATATCCGGCTGGCTGGATCACAAATGCAAACCATCCACTGTAACTAAACAAGATCGCCTTCCATGCCAGATTCATAACAAACGTTCCAAGTACAACACTGACCGCATCTTCGATCACAACCACGATCGTTGTGGAAAGCAGATACAGGCTGGCGATTTCTTTATTCTCATATCCAAGAATCTTTGTCATTGAAATTGCATTCTCATTTTTCTCAATGATCAGCTTTGTCAGAAGATAGATCAAAACTGCTGAAAGCAGGATACAAAGTATCTGGAAATAATCCATATAAGATCCCATGGAATGATCTAACTGGTCACACATCTTTGTGATATCACGCTCGGTGATCACCGTTGCAATATCATCTTCCGACAGATCTGCAAGCTCTTCATTTGAAAAATATCCACTAAATGCCTCTTCATCCAGCTCAAATACCATGCGGTAATTTTCAATCGGCATAAATACTGCAATGTTTACGCACTGGTCATAAATTCCAGCTATCGTAAACGTATACTGTTTGTTTTCATATTTTTCATCCAGTGAAACGGTATCCCCGACATTAAGTTCATATTTTTCTGAAAATGATCTGGAAATATAAACTTCATCTTCCTGCAGGGACTGCATACCTTTTATTTCTACATACTTACTATCGTCTGAAATACCGTAAACAGAGACTTCCTCATCTATTACATCGCTTTTTTTCTGCAAAGAACACATACTGAATTTTTCTGCGTCTTTATTGTCCGTCGTCAGTACATTTCCATCTTCATCCTCAAAAGATTTCAGAACATACTGATACTTTGCAAACATCATATTTTTTGCATTTTCTTTGTAATAAGAAAGCGTATCCGGCATTCCCACTGCCATTGCAAGCATCACCATGATAAAGAAAATTCCCACAAACAGAATCAGATAATTTGCCACATTCTGAAACATGATGCGCAGACGGAATCTGTTAAAAAATTTAAAATGTGGCAGCCGCATTGCTTTTTTGCGTTTTGTTTTTTTCAGATCATGCCTCAGAAACTGTAACGGTGTATGCTGCATCATTTTAATAATGACGATCAGATTGACAATAAACATCAGCACGACCGGTATCAGGGTTGTCTTAAAAAATGCATCCGGATTCCAGATCGTCTCATAGGTCGGAAGGCTGTAACTGTTATAATACATGGATACCACAACATCTTTAAATACCGTATAGCCAAGCACATTTCCGACTAATGCGGAAATCAGGGTAACGATAACCGGCATAGACAGATAATGGCGTACCAGCTCCCCTTTCGTATAGCCGGACGCACGCAATGTTCCGATCGCAGATGACTCTTTTGTGATCGTATTGCTGATCGTAACTGCAAAAATAAATGCGATGATGACAATCAGAATATCAAGCAGCACACCTCCCATTGCCTCATCAGAGCCCATGTCGTCGGTTGCAAAATGAATCGCCGGATTCGCATATTTTGGCACATAATCTTCAATCTCATTGTCATTTACCACGGTCTGTGTGAGCAGTGCCCGCATAAAATCATCCGACTGGTTTTTCTCTTCTTTTTCATCTGACGGCTCATTTTCATACTTCCATGCATAATCGTAATGAATCGTCTTATGTAACTTTGCAAATCCCTCATCTGTTACCATTGCAACGTTAAACTTTAAGGCATCAAACATCAGATCCGTGCTTTTTTCGTGCAGTGTGGAATAGTTGACATATGCGATCAGACCAACGACCTGATATTTTTCTTCTCCGACTGTGATCTCATCGCCGACTTTTATCCCGACATTGTCGGCATGCATACGGTCAATGGCAATTTCATCCTCTTTTTCCGGGAAACTTCCGTCCATCAGGCATGCAAAATTGATATCATCTGTCTTTGCAAAAACACGGACTGTTCCATCCGAAGTTCCGTCGTTGTCATGATCTTCCTCTTCATCCCTGTAAAAATTTTCATACAGATGAACCGGAGTTTCCTTAAAATCAGGATCGTTCAATTCATATTTTTCTTCTGCATCCGCATATTTCTCGTTGATCTCATCTAAAACCTTGTTCCAGGCTTCGTCGTATGCTTTCTCATATGCCTCGTCATGTGCCTCATCAAACGCTTTCTCATACGCCTCATCATGTGCCTTAGGATATGCTTTTTCATATGCTGTATCATAGGCTTTGTTGTACTGCCCGGACTGTTTTGCCTGTGCCACTGCTGTATCAAGCATAACTCCCGCAGTTGTTTCATCAAGTCCCTGCGCCATCAGCATCTGCTTTATCTGTGCATTAAAAGAAACATCAAATTCTGACTGGAACTCTGCATCAAATTTTTCCCTAAATTCTGTTTCAAACTTCTCATCAAATTCTTTTTTGAACTTTTCTTCAAATTCACTATCGAACTTTTTATCCAGCTTCTTTTTTGCCTCATCAATGTAATACTGTCTGACATCTGCTTTATCGCCTGTCTTAATTGCATCAAGCAGTGTTTCGTCTGCTTTCTTTTTTAATTCAAAGTGTCCGTCTTCCAGCTTGTATTTGCTCACACCTTCATCAGCTGCTGTCATCATGCTCTCATTTGCGACATACATGCCGGACACAAAGCCGATCATCAGAATCAGGAACAGACTTACCACAAGATACTTTTTCCAGTCTCCTGTCAGTTCTCTCGGTATTCGTCTGATAAGCGGATTTTTGATTTTTTTCTTTTTCATACTAATCTCCATTCTTGCGCTGTTTTTAAGCGCATCACAAGTTTGTGCGCCAGTACAGCTCCCTACCACTCCAGATCTGCCGCTGAAATTTTATGTTCATTGATATCGTTATGA
>OHAC01000860.1_pt1 | contig 30058 bp, 18 predicted proteins | sample 1577051 | NCBI WGS metagenome assembly OHAC01 (sample SAMEA3541499, study PRJEB24748) | human gut metagenome | biome: human gut; feature: human-associated habitat; material: faeces | place: China | collected 2012 | reverse complement strand
AACTGGATTTACGCTCACCTGCTACTCGTTCGTTGTAATTATATTTCCTGTTTTTTTAAAAGTCAAACAAAATTTTCTTGCAATATAACTTTTTCCGACTTTTTCTTTCTGCTATAATTAACATAACTAACATCATTCCATACGAGGAGGATCCGATATGTCAAATACTGATTTTTGCAGCGATGCATTGCTGGACTATCTTTACACGCAAACACTCCCTACGCCTCTGCCTCCCGATTACACCAAGGACGATTTTTCTAAATGGCAGATCAAAAAAAGAAATGAAGTACAGGATCTTCTGCGTATTCAGGAATTATCCAATCTTCTTTCTGTCCCGGTTTCTGTCCAGCTCATAGAACAGTTTTATACGGATGATGTTCTTATAGAAAAATATTGTCTCCAGGGTATTCGGCATCTGAATACACCGCTTTATATTGCAGGTGCTAACAATCCTGCCTCAAAAAGTATTTTATACCTACACGGTCATGATAAATTTGGTATCCAGGGCGCCTTAAAACACTTAGAAGCTTCCCCATACCATAAATATCTTCCTCTTCTTCTTGCCAAGGAAGGCTACCGGGTCTACGCACCTGAAATGATAGGTTTTGGGGAAGCTCATAAACAGCATTATGACATGGGAAATAGTAAAGAAGGCTCTTGTTTTCCAAATGGGACGCAATTACTGGCCTCCGGATTCTCTTTGGCCGGTCTTCGTTCATTTCAGGCCATGAAGATCGTAGATTTTATGAAACAGCAGAATGCAGAAACCATATCCGTTTTCGGTATTTCCGGCGGTGGTATGGGGGCCATGTATCTGAGTGCCTGCGATTCCCGTATTGACCATATGATTCTCTCCGGGTATCCATGTACCTGGCCTGACACCTTATTTGTCCATCACCATTGTATCGATAATTTCGTTCCGGGTATGACACGGATCGCCGATGGTCCTCAGATCATCTCTCTTTTCGCACCAAAACCTTTGCTTTTATTGACCGGAAAAACTGATCATGTATTCGCTTTATCTGGTGCCCAAAAAGCATTTTCCGTAGTCAGGGAAGCTTATCAGATTTTTGATTGTCCCCATCAATTACAAAGCTTCGTTTTTGATGGAGGACATGAAGCAGCTCCAGAGCTTGTGATCCAATGGTTCAGGGATCGATGCAAATAGCAGGAACGGCTGACGATCACAGTTTTTATGATACCACGCAGTGCAGAAAAAAACGGGAGCAGAAAGTTTATCGCTCTCCGCTCCCGTTTCTATCGTGCAATCATAACTCAGACAAATCGTGTAATCACAGTTCAGGCAATATAGTCTGATTATTCAATTGCAATGTATTTTTTCTGCTCAACTGCAGGTTTTGCTTCTTTCTTCGGAACAAACAGTTTCAGGATACCATGTTTGAACTCGCCTTTGATATCTTCTTCTGTGACATCATCGCCAACATAGAAGCTTCTCTGACAGGAACCTGCGTAACGCTCACGTCTGATGTAACGTCCAGTATCTTTCTCCTGTTCATCCTGATCCAGCCCCTTAGCTGCGCTGACCGTTAAGTAACCGTTGTTCAATTCTGCAGAAACCTCATCCTTGGTAAAGCCAGGCAGATCGATCTCCAGCTCATAGCCCGCATCAGTTTCCTTAATATCGGTCTTCATCAGGTTCTGGGCATGACGACCATACAGCTTCTTCTCAACCTTTTTATCTGCTTTGTCATCATAAAATGGAAAACCAAAGAAATCATCAAATAAATTCTCACCAAAAATACTAGGCATTAACATAAGTCATCTCTCCTTTTTTATATGTCTTTCCTATCGTATCGTTATCACATTCCAAATGGGAATGCGGAATTTGCAACTCCATTATCCTTCAATCGCAATGGTCTTCTTTTCTTCGACTGCCGGTTTTGCTTCCTTCTTCGGGACATCCAGTGTCAGAACACCATTTTCAAACTTTGCTTTGATGTCTTCCTGGCTTACGCCATCACCAACATAAAAGCTTCTGCTCATAGAGCCACTATAACGCTCTCTGCGGATATACTTACCGGTTTTGTCCTTCTCGTCAGTCTTACTGTTAGCAGCTGCGGTGATCATCAGGTATCCGTCCTTGACTTCCGCCTTGATATCTTCCTTCTTCACACCCGGAAGGCTGATCGCCAGTTCATAACCTTTCTCCGTCTCTTTTATATCTGTATTCATCAACTCACTGCCTGAATAAGCCGGAGCGCTGAAATCAAAGAAATCATCAAATACATCATCATGAAAAATACTAGGCATCAACATCATAAGTCATCTCTCCTTTTGTCGTTGATCTAAAACCTTTGGGATTCGGGGATTTCCGAGATCTTTATTTCTCTCTTTCGTTCCCTCTTCCTTTGTTCTACGTGTAATATAACACATATTATTAGCACTGTCAAGAGGCGAGTGCTAAATTTTTGTGAAAAATTTGTGAACTTATATTTTGCTAACTTCGCAGTGGACACTTCTTTTCCAGACAGAGAAAGACGCAAGCCATATTTCTATGACTCGCGCCTTTCTACATAACTTACTTTTCTATTCTTCTGTTTCCAATTCCAAATAATCATTTCTTATAATAATCTAATCAGCTCTTCAATATCTTCCATTTTTGTCCCCCAGCTTGTTGCAAAACGGACAACGGTATGGTTCTCGTCATATTTCTCCCAGAAACCAAACTCCACCTTTTTACCCAGTTCTTCCATCTGGCAGTCTTCCAGGACAATGAAAATCTGGTTGGTTGGAGAATCGATAAAGAACTGATATCCTTTTTCTTTCAATGCCTGTTTTAACCGATCTGCAGTCTCAATGGCATTTTTACTGATCTTACAGTACAGATCGTCTGTAAATAAGGTATCAAACTGAACACCTGCCAGTCTTCCTTTTGCCAAAAGTGCTCCCTGCTGCTTCACCAGGGTCATAAAATACTTTGGCGCTTTCTTTGGGAATACCACAGCCTCACCGCACAGTGCCCCTACCTTCGTTCCACCGATATAAAACACATCCGTCAGTCTGGCAATATCCTCTAATGTCACATCCGTTTCCTTGCTCACCAGTCCATATCCCAGGCGGGCTCCGTCTAAGAATAACGGCATCTCATACTGTCTGCACACGGCAGATAATTCCTCCAGTTCCTTCTTTGTATACAGTGTACCATATTCTGTTGGATGAGAAATGTAAACCATTCCAGGAAATACCATATGTTCGTGATTGGCATCTCCATAAAAACGCTCCACATAAGCCTTTACTGTCTCTGCCTGAAGCTTGCCATTTACCTGAGGCAAAGCCAGTACTTTATGCCCGGTATATTCAATAGCGCCAGCCTCATGGCCATTCACATGGCCGGTTTCTGCAGCGATCACGCCTTCATAGCGGTTTAACATAGAAGCGATCACTACGGCATTGGTCTGGGTGCCTCCTCCTAACAGATAAATTTCTGCCTCCGGACATCCGCAGGCCTTGCGGATCTTTTCTTTTGCGGACTCTGTATATTTGTCAAAACCGTAACCTGGGAGCTTCTCCATATTGGTTTCTACCAAGCGCCGCAAAATTGCCTCATGAGCACCTTCACAATAATCGTTTACAAAAAATAACATTTCTCAATTCCTCTTTTCTATAGAATCTTCCGCTTCTGTCCAAAATGATGGAAACGGTTTACAAACAATAATCCACGGAATACCCAGTCGATATACATACCATACCAGACACCCATGACCCCTAAGTTTAGTACCTTAACAAAGAAATATGCGGACGCGATCCGGAAAATCCACATAGACGCCACAGAGACATACATGGTAAACGGTGCATCAAAGCTGGCTCTTAAAGAATACGGAATGGTGAATGCCAACGGCCATACCACCATGGCAAGGCTATGGGCAAACAGCATCTCTGCCGATGTCCTGGTCGCTTCCGGGGACAGGTTGTAGATTCCCACCACCTGATTGCGGAACAAGATCATAAGAGAACAGATCACCACTAAAGCCGCATAGTTGACCAGTACCAGCTTTTTTGTGTACTGCTTTGCCTGTTCCCATTCACCAGCGCCTACGCACTGACCGACAATGGTGATGATACCAAGACCGATGGCGTTGCCTACCAGATATTCAAAGGTTACCAGATTACTGGCAACTGCATAGCTGGCGATTGCCACGGTTCCCAGAGAAGACACCAGACTCTGCAAAAATAATTTGCCAAACTGGAACATGGTATTTTCCATGCCGTTTGGAACACCGACTTTTAAGATGTCTTTGATCATCCTTCCGTTAAACCGCAGTTCCTGGAGATTGCGGATCCGGATCACATTCTGTGGTCTCTGGATCAGAAACAGCATCAGAATAGCCGCAAAGGCTCTGGATACCAGGGTCGGAATACCGACACCTTCAACCCCCATATGTAATCCGAACACGCAGATCGCATTTCCTGCGATATTAATGGCATTCATGACTAAGGAGGCATACATGGAAACCTTGGAATTGCCCATGGCCCGGTACAATGCAGCGCAGGAGTTGTATACTGCCAGAAATGGGTACGATAATGCGGAAAGCCAGAAATATATCTGGGCATTTTCCATGACACTGTTCTCAACTTTGCCAAAAATCATGGCTAACAGATGCCGGTTACCAATCAGTGCGATCACTGCAATCACCACAGACACCATAGTCGTGACCAGGATCAGCTGACCAGCTGCCTCGCAGGCATTCTCCGGCTGTTTCTTACCAATATACTGGGCACAGACCACAGAACCACCGGTCGCCAGAGCAGCTAACATCTGAATGATCAGAATGCTGATGGAATCCACCAGGGAAACACCGGAAACCGCCGTCTCCCCGACCGCCGCTACCATGACCACATCGGCCATTCCCACCAAAACGGCTAAAAGCTGCTCCACGATCAAGGGGAGCAGCAGCTTCGCTAAGTCTTTTCTTGTAAACATACCTTAAAACCTCCCATATTCCTTCATGTCCCAGAACACCCGGTTCCACAAAATATGATATTCTTCGTAAAACGGGAATCGATCAAATTCCTGAAAGGCTTCTGCCATACTGCCATAATACCAGGCATGCATCCGCTTGTCCTTCTCATGGAACTTCTTCCAGAGCTCTTCCCCAATAATCAAATAGTCCGTGGCCGTACTGCGCAGATTGCTCAGTTTATCTCCAAACGCGATCATCTTCATATCTTCAGGCGCATGCTTCATCCGGTCAATCGTAGCCTGCTTCCGCTCTTGCCAGGTCAATAACTTATTCTCACTTTCTGCCTGCACCAGATCTGCTACCCGCTTTCCAAACTGCTCTTCCAGTTCTTCATAACGTACTCCCGCATCCTCGATCACATCATGAAGGTACGCCGCTGCGATCACCTCCGGATCTTCTGTCATCATTGCAACGATCATAGCTACCTCTCTTGGGTGCACAATATACGGAAGCTTACTTCCTTTTCTCAAAGCACCGGCATGAACATGGGCAGCAAATTCTGCAGCTTTCTGGATCATGGAGAATCCTCCCTCTATTTGTAAATGATAACTGCCTGGTAACCGCTTAGGTTCTTACAGTTATGTTAAATTTAGATTAATCATATCATACCACTCTGGAATTTTGAAGATAAACTTGTAAGAAGTCTCATTTTCTGCTATGCTATGGGTAATCAAAAGGAGGTTATTTTTATGAATCAGACAACACGCACCAGAAGTACCATGCACCAGCGGTCCAATCCTCTGGATTCTGACCTGCTGCAGGTCCTTCTCTTTTACATACTGCCATTTATTGTGATCAATTCCATTATTTTCTTCGTGGTCACTGCCAAGCCCAAATACGAACTGACCGTGGCACCGACTAACGACTATCAGACCACCACTGCGACATTTAAGATCACATCCCACATGCCGCTTAAGAATGTCACCATTACTTTTAATTCCCAGCCACTGGATCTGGTCAGTGTAGGAAAGAAAACCTATCAGGCGACTTTAACGGAGAATGGAATCCTGGATGTCTACATGCAGAACTTTAATGGCATGTGTGTCTCTAATTATGAGGTTGTGGACACACTGGATGATGAATGTCCGGATGTCGTTTCCTACGATATCGACAACGGTCTTCTGGTTTTGACCTTAAGCGACAGCCAGTCCGGCGTGGACTATTCCTCTCTCCATGCTACTTCCGCTGATGGTACCGTATATGAGCCATTATCCATTGATAAAACCAACGGTAAAGTCACATTCCAGCTTCCAGAAGGCGGTGTTACTGTTTCCATTAAGGATATGTCTGGCAATGAATACCAGCCGACCTTCTCTGTAGTAAAATCTACAGAAGGCACTGGAGATGGATCGGAAGGTACTGTTATTTTGCAGTAGCGGATGGATGCCTGTTATCATGTTTCGCAGATCATATGCCTGAAAATGTCAAAAGGCAGTACAGCCCCATCATCTTTGATGGGATCCTGTACTGCCTTTTGTCATAGGAAACTTCGTCCTATGACTCAAAAACGCTCCGCGGGATATGTCCGCTTACACTGACCAGAATCACGCGCCAAATCTTACGGACGTTCGATTAATAGGAATTTCTCCGTCCATACAGCCGGTTCATCTGTCTGCACCGTTTCTGGATCTCCGGTGTAAAAGCTCCTTTTTTCATTCTCCAGGTCCAGTTTCCACCCAGGGTAGATGGCATGTTGATTCTTGCCTCTGTTCCCAGACCCAGATAATCCTGCATCGGGATTACCGCCAGATCTGCCGTACTTGCAAGAGCCAGACGGATCACTTCCCATGAAAGTTCTTTCTCCCATCGTGTTTTTTCCGTTACTTCCGGTGCTGCACAGGAAGTATAAAGATTTTCTTTGTCCAGATCATGGATTCCCATATAATCATTAACAAATTTCTTGTCTTCCGGGCTTAAGCTGCGATACCAGCCCACAACCGTATCATTGTCATGGGTTCCTGTATACACCACACAATTCTGTTTATACAGATACGGCAGGTAGCTGCTTTCTTCCCCTGCCTGAAAGGCAAATTCCAGCACTTTCATACCCGGGAATCCTGTATCTTCCAACAGCTTCAGAACGCTTGGTGTTAAGAATCCAAGATCTTCTGCAATGATATTAACCTTGCCGAAGACCTCCTTGATCTTCTCAAAGATTGCGATTCCAGGACCATCCTCCCATGCGCCATGAATTGCAGTGGTCTCTCCGAATGGGATCGCATAATATTGGTCAAAGCCACGGAAATGATCGACCCTCACCATGTCATACAGCTCAAAGCTGAACCGGATTCTCTTCATCCACCAGGAAAATCCTGTTTTTTTATGGTAATCCCACCGGTATAAGGGATTGCCCCATAACTGTCCCGTAGCAGAAAAAGCATCTGGTGGACATCCAGCTACTGCGACCGGCTGACATTCCTCATCAAATTGAAATAATTCCGGGTGGGCCCAGCTGTCCGCACTGTCAAATGCCACATAAATCGGAATATCACCGATGATCTGAATATCCTTGCTATGGGCATATTCCTTCAACGCTTTCCACTGTTTTAAGAAAGTTACCTGCTGGAATTCGTAAAAGCAGATCTCATCTTCCAGCTCTTTCTGGTATCTGGCGACCGCTTCTGGTTTCCTCAGTTTGATATCCTCATCCCACTGACTCCAGCTCTTTTCGCCAAATGCTTTCTTTACTGCTGCGTAAAAGCAATAATCGATGGTTTCCGGACTTAATTCTTCCTCAAATTTCTCTTTTAGTGATTTTCCTGCTTCATTTTCCTCTTTTTCCAGCCGTTTTAGGCGATCATAAGCTTTGCGAAGCACCTGAAACCTGGTCTGATACACCGCTTCATAAGAGATCTCTTCTGGATTCTGACCGCAGTCCGCCTCCTGACATTCCTCTTCTGTAAGAAGCCCTTCCTCCTTCAACTGATCTAAATCAATAAAATAAGGATTTCCCGCAAATGCAGAGAAAGACTGATAGGGCGAATCTCCATATCCTGTAGGCCCCAGAGGCAGAATCTGCCAGTAATTCTGTCCTGCCTCCCATAACTGATCAATAAATTCATATGCCTCTTTTGAAAATGTACCAATTCCATACTTTGATGGAAGACTTGCAACGGGCAGCAATACGCCACATGTTCTCATGCCCTGATCCTCCTTACTATTGTTCTATACTCCCAGATCCTCTCTGCGCTCGATTTTGTGAACAGATTTGAGTGCATCTGATAGAAAATCCAGCCGCTGAAAGATTCTGTCACTATCATCAGTGTAACGAGGAATGGTTCTTTTGGCAAGTCTTTCTATGTATCAGTAATAAAAGTAACAGGAGAAGAAGCAATACCGGGAATAAAAAGATGGTGATCTTTAAAATCTGACGGATCAGTTCCTTCCAAAAGCTTTCTTCCATCATTTCTTTTTGTTCTCCCTCCGATGATCCTGTCTGGTCCATGGTGATCTCTGGCATCTTTTTGTATACCGCCTTCCAGGCGTATCCCGTTTCTGCCGGGAGCATGACCACATCTCCATAGATCACCTCACAGTCCGCCACATATTTTTCTCCCTCTGCCTCTGCTTTCCGGTACCAATACCCGTCTTCTCCAAGCCACGGTCTTCCTTCCCATCTGGTAGACGTGATTTTATAATATTTTGGAGATAATCCGGCCAGTTTTAACAGTTCCTTCGCATATGCCGCAAAAGGATCTCCTTCTTTGGCTCTCACCACCTGATCACCCAGATAGTAGGCTCCTGCATCATATTGCTGGACCGTGATCGGGAGAGAAAATCCATCCACCCACCTCCAGTTGGTAAACTCTGCATCTTTGACCGGAAGTTCTGCTTCTGTCTCCACTCCCGTATCCTGATCCTTTACCCATGCATGATACGTTTCCGGAAGCTGTTCAGCCTGTTCTACCGCTGTGTACTGGACCGTTTCCTCCACCGCCTGTTCTTTCTGCGGAATTTCCTTCTTAATCTGCTCCAGACTTTGAAGTTCGTACCTGGCGGTTCCATACTGATAGATCTGGGCTGGGCGGTATTTTTCACCGTAAGCTTCTAAAAAGGCATCACTGATAATCTGCATCGTTTCAGGCTTCTGCTCTGCCTGCACTTCTATCCCCATAAAATTTCCATATTCAATCAGAAAGATCATCAGGAATACCAATAGCAACCGAAACATTCTCCGAAGCTTCTTACTTCTTACCATTCTTCCGTTTCCTTTCCCATATCTGTTTCACAAAGCAGAGCATCAGCAATGACGTACTGCCTGCAAAGACCAGAATCCATACCCATGGAATTTCTTCTTCTCCATAGCCAAGTCTTGGGATCTTCTGAGCGGTGATACCTCCAAAGGTTTGTTTTCCTCCCTTATTTCGTCCCTTTCGGTATTCTACAAAGATCCTTCCAATCAAACGTTCTTCCTTTTCCGGCTGTTCTGGTGTCTCCTGTATCGTTTCCTGCTCAGTCTCTGGAATGGTTTCTGTCTCCTTTTCTTCCCGTTCCGGTCTGGTTGGACGATCTGGTCCGGTGGTTTCTTCCGGTACAGTAGTCTCCTCTGGTCTGGTAGTCTCTTCCGGTCTGGTGGTCTCTTCCGGTCTGGTAGTCTCTTCCGGTCTGGTGGTCTCTTCCGGTTTGGTGGTCTCTTCCGGTTTGGTGGTCTCTTCCGGCTCTGTTGGTTTTTCTGGTTCTGTTGGCGTCTCCTTTTCTTTATTTTGAACAGTCAGTTCCACCAGCGCCATCTCTCCATTTTGGTAAGAATTCATCCCTGCTTTTCCTGAAAAATACCACTGATAGACCTGATCAGAGCACACATAACCATCTGGTGCCGTGATCTCCCGCAGTTCATAACGATACGGCTTTCTCGTTCCATCAGCCGCCAGATACGAAACTGGCAGTCCAACCGCCTCTACAATTCCCGAAGCATCTGTGATCATTTTTCTCTCTAATACCGGAGTTTCCGTCAGTGGCTGCCTGATTTGTACCGGTCCCAGCTGTACCTGCTCCGTCCATATTGGCTCTGCCTGTACCTGCTCCGTAAGCTCCTCTGTTCCTAAAAGACAGTTCCACAAGGACCATCCGCTCCATTCCGGTTGTTGAAATACCTGCAGCTGGAATACTGCGCCTGCCAGTAATTCCCCATGTTCTCCTTCTTTTCTGATTTTTAGCTTTCCCTTCACCTCCTGATTTTCTAAAACCACCAATGTAAATTCCTGGTCCAGCTCATAAGTGATCGAAACCGGCTCTGCCCTCGTGTAATAATCAGGGGCGATTTCTTCCGCCAGCCAGTAATCACCGCTTTCTAATCCGGTAATTTCATGAGGCCGGTAATCCCCCTGCTGATAGCCTTCTGGAATAATTCCATTCAACTTCTCTAATTCCGAAAAACGGCCATCGGTGCCACTGATCCACCGCTCCACCAGAAATTCCGGCTTTGGATCGAATATTCCCGGTTCATCAGCCCGATATAAAACCAGCACAGCGCCTGGCTGCTGCTTTTTCTCTGTGCCTTCCCGCTTATCAATCCACAATTTTCCGGGTCTGTTTTCAATGCTATACTGTTGGACATCTCCCGTTTCCTCAATCGTGATCCAGTTATCCTCTACTTTCCGATATCCTTTAGGCGGTTTTTCTTCTACCAGACAGTACCTTACCCCCACAGGGAGATATTCTATCCGGCGCATACCTTCTATTGTCAGCCACGCTGCCGCATAAGCATTGATCTTCGGCAGCTTCTGATAATCAAACTGGTACTCAAACTGACAGGTTTTCCGGTCGTCTGGCAAAGTCTGATGCACTTTTATGCGGATGATCTCTCCTTCATCAGTCCGAAACTTTAAAATCACCTGTTCTGGAAAATCTGTCTCTTCCTGTTCCTTGCTCAGCTGTTCCACATCCACACAAACAGCCCTATAAGCCTTTTTCTGGTATTCCCAGCCGACACTGGTTCCTTTCCTGGCTCCATAAATCTGATACATCTCCTCAAATTCCGGAATAAATTCCCGGAATCGTTTCCCATCATCCGTGGTAAACGTATATACCGGAGACTGGCGCTGGTTCCCTGTGTATAGTGAAAATACTGCCCCATTTAAGAGGACTTCCTTTCCTCCTGCCTTCTCATATTTCCGGATCTGGATCCTGGTATGATCGTCCGCCATGGTAATCTGTTGTACTGCTTTCTGCATCTTTACTTCAATTTCCATCGGCTTTGCAGTCACAAATCCAGCTGGTGTTTTCAATTCCTCCAAAAGAAAGGTCCCTGCTGCCAAAGGGGTTAAGAGCCTCGGTGTTTTTCCAGTTGTCCATCGGGCGACTTCTTTCTTTTTGATTTCCAGTCCCTGTTTTTCCAACTGATATAACACCAAAAGCGCCTGTTCCACTTGATCGTAGCTGTATTCTGACGTCAAAATGCTCTCTTCTGCGATTTTTTCTGTTTTTCCCTCTGCATTTTTCTTCGTCATTTCCAACACATTTCTAGTCAGTCCCGGCGGCGCATCTAATTTTTCAATCTGGACTTTGATGGTCTCATCTTCCATTTCTGTTTTCTGCAGATTCCTTGTCTCACCAACCCATACCGCCACTGGAAAGCCTTTCACAAATCCATCCGGGACTTTCCGTTCCTCCAGAATATAACAGCCTGCAGGAATCCTCTTTAAACGGTCTGCCTGTCCATCTGTCATCCCATGGTCAAACGGATCATTGGGACTTTTTTCTGACGTGATCCAGATGTTTTCCAACACATATCCTTCTCCCTGCCGATGCCAGAGACTGCCCTCCTCATATAGTTCTTTCCCTTCTTTCTTCTGGTAAACATTCTGGTTAAAAGCCGGTAAATGATCCGAAATTTTCTGCCGCACCAGCTCCCCGTCCCGGTCATAAAGATCCGTTGTTTTTCCATACCGTTCCTGACTTTTCTGATAGTAAACAGGTAGTCCATGGGTATCCAGAACAGGATTCACACGTTTTAGAAAAGCTCCATTGTTTTTATCCTTCAATTCTTCTCCATGTAAGCTCTGTCCTTTCTGATTCTGCCTCAGGGTCTGTTCCTGATGACTGTTTTCCCCATGTTCTGACTTCCAGCTTCCAGTTAAATAACCTGATTCTCCTTCCGCAGAATCACTCTGATACTCTCCTACTGTCGCTGGCCGTTCTGTCCGGATTTTATCTCTGGCAATTACATGCCCATAAGCATCTTTTGCCACATTTACCGGCCACACCAGGATCTTCTTTTTCCCTTTTCCAGTACCCGAAATCCCTGCAAGCTGATCGAAGCTGCCGTTGGTTCCATCAAAATCTTTCACAAGATACGCCATTCCTGTCACCGGATCAACCAGAGAATCCCGTAGCCCATCCTGATCCAGGTGATAAATATGGGTTCCCTTTGCCACCTGGAACATCTGATTAACAGAAGAATATCTCGCCTTGGTCAGATCTCCTCCGTTCAGTTCCAGATACCGTTTGCCATCCCGGATGGCGTAAAGAGAATGTTCCGGGCTTTCATCATCCCACAGATACTCCGTCAGACGCAGACCCGCCAGATCATAATACAAAATATCCGTATCCGGCCGTTCCACTTCTCCTGCATCCCACATTTCTTTTTCGCCATCTGTCCGCAGACCATAAACGGTCTTAGAACCCGCATAACCCTGTTTTACATACATTCTTGTCACATTTCCCATTCCATTTCGCAAAACCGTCACACCCTCATAACTGTAATCCTCTGTGTCTCCGGAAGGAGTGATCTCAATGGCATCATAAAGCGCCATTTCCGCGCCTTTTATATAAAGATGTTTCTCCGAATTGCTCCACTTTTTTACTTCCAGCTGGATTGGTGCATTTTCCACATAAATCCTGGCATTGGAACCGTATACCGCCCCCTGGATCTGCTGTTCCATATCTCCTTCCTGATAATAAGTGACCTTATCAGAATAGATTTCCACTGCGATCGGACGGCACCGGACATATCCCGCTGGTGCTTTTATTTCTGCTATCACATACACGCCAGCACCTAATGCATCTGGCAGTTCTGCATAGCCAACCGTCTGCTGTCCGGTTTTCGTGGGAGTTTCCGTTCCATCATTATATTCCTTCTGCATCTGTCCATTCCGCACCGTCGCATAGGCAGACTGATCCTGTAAAATGATCTGATCCTTTTCCTCACACATAGGTGTTCCTGCTGCCACCTCACCGCTGAAAAGTTCATCCTCATCCACCACTTTTCCAAATAACCGTCCCCATAAGCCTCTCTGTCTCTTCACTGGCCGGATATTCTCCGCTCCCATGGCAGTCAGAAACTCCTGACTTCCTGTAATCATCGTCTTCTTTTCATAAAACAACACCGCCCCCTGTCCATCTGCTGTCTCCTGGCGTTTTCCACGGTAGATCCGGAAAATGGCATCATCGTGAAGAAGATTCTCATGGGTCTCTGAATCCAGCTTTTCTATGCGAAGACCGGTTGTATAAAACTGATCCCGAAAAACACCAACTGCATAACCAGACAAAGCTGTCCCTTTCTGTCCCCGGACCGGTTCTGTCACTGTATAAGGAACCAGCATAGGCGCATAGATCCCAGCCTCTGCTTTTAGAGAGCCCTGCATGGTTCTGGTTCCATCTGGCAGAATTCCTGCCGCTTCTGATTCGGAACTATAACAGTAAACTCCAGAGATTTTCTTTCTTCCGCTCTGGTTTTCCGAGATGTAATAAGGATTTGCATAACCTGGCAGATATGGATTTTCTGAACTTTTCCGGACATCGTCCCCATTATAGTAATTCTTGTATGGACGATACTCCGATTGAGTTAACATAAAATATCCTCCCTCTTGGATTTTGCCGGTTGTCAATCCATACGGATACACCTGAAAATCACCTGAATGGCTATGCGCCTGAACCACCTTCTGCTCTTCTCCAAAGCGGATCTGATACCGGCTTTCCATCAGCGCTGTTTCCATTTTCATGTCATACCGATAAAATGGATCATAAGCTCCAGCCTTATGATTCTTTATGTCAACTGCGTTCTTCTCATAAACAGACGGCACGATGATTTCCTTAGGTTCGTCAATCTCATAATGCTTGTTCGCAAAATCCTGAAGCTCATCATATTTGGGCTGTTGTTCTGCTGCCACATACACACCATAAGGCAGATAGGCAGAAATTCCAAAATAATATCCTTCCGATTCATCGCCAAAGTTCTCATCACAACAAAGGGTAGCTGAGTCCTGGTCCTTTCCACCCGCAGCATCCGGCTCCCAGGCCACTGCATAAATCTCATCCAGATCGTATGCGAAAAATGGTTTCAGATAATTCTGCGCCTTCTGAATGGCCTCCCACAACGCCAGATCCAGCAGCTCATCAGAATATGCGGAAGCTTCTTTTCCTTCGATTTCCTTCGTTTTTTCCTTTTCCCTGGTCAATTTTCTGACCTCATCATCCAGATACCAGTCGATGGCAAACTGTCGGACCATATCTGACACCTTTGCATTTTCCAGGGTTTCCTGCCGCCGGTTCACCAGATTTCCAATGGGACGCGCAGAGGTATAGGTCGGGGCATGATCGTCCCACAGATCCTGATTGGCCACCCGGATGGCAGCAAAAAACTTCTCATAATTCGGTATGTTTCCATTGCGTTCCAAAACAGCCGTATATCCCGGATTCTGTGCTTTTTGGATCATGCCATCCGGACCATAGCTGTACAAGCTTTCGTTGGCAATCACTGCTGCATAAGAATTCTTCTGGATCGGCTGCTGGCGATGAAGCACCCTGGTATGAATCCTTGGAACCAGTCCCGGATATTTTTCTTTCTCTTCCAGAATCGAAATAGGATTTCCCTTCTGATCCACCCAGCAAACTTCTCCTGCTTCATCCCGATAAAGACTTTCCAGATTGGATTTCAGATAGATTTTGAAGCGGAATCCCGACAATTTTCCTTCTCCCGGAGTCTGGTCTCCATACTCTTTTGCATTTTTCCGGTTTTGAATCGTCTTCACGATCTGAACCTTCTGTTGGATGATCCGCTCCTGCAGATTAACAGGATTTTTTCTGGTATTTTCCTCACTTCCAGGACGCCCTTCTCCGTCCTGCCATGGGCTGTCCTGTCCCGGATAACAAAGCTTCTGGAATTTCACATAGCTTCCTGTCTGTTCTGCTCCAGCTTCTGCCTGCCGGTACGCCTTTACATAAGCACCCCTGAAATCCCGGTAATAGGCGCCGCTCCCGATGACATCTCCTGTCTTCCAGCCGCTATTTTGCCGGACAAGATCTGCCGAAGACAGTGTGATCAATCGCTCTGGAACCACCAGACGCAGTTCCTGTTCCAATGGTTCTTTCTCATCCGTAAGCCGGTTTCCAAACTGATCTGTGTAAGCACCTGCCACATGAACGAACTGTTTTCCACCAATACTCTGCAGCGGAAGCTCTCTCCATACCTTCTCTTCCCTTGTCATGGTCACAGTTCTGGTGTCCTGGCGCCACTGGGTTTTGGGAATTCTCTGTCCACTAACATCCAATGGAACCTCTCCCACCTGATAAAAACAGGTCTCCCGGACCATGTTGGAAATGATCTGCCCACTTCCATCAGCCTGACTGTCTGGAACAAGGAGCGCCGAATAATAACTGATTCCTGATTCCGAGACCTGTACTGTCATTTCCGAAAATGTACCGAAGCTCTCCCCATCTGTCTGGGAATAATGGGCATAAACGTACCTTGGATCTTCCTTCGGATCATCAGGAACATACTCCAACCGATGATAAACACCAACACTTCCACCCGGCTCCATAACTCCGTAATTTTCTGGATTTCCAATGACAGACCGATACAACGTGATCTCGTAATGGTCTTTCGATTCTCTCATCTGTTCCAGACCACCATAAGACAGACCTGGGTTATCCTCATAATCATCTAAGACCGCCCATAATGCCTCTTCCACCGTCACACGGGTTCCATCCACAAACTTTGGAAGCTGCACCGTCTGGACCGGGCTTCCATATGTAATTTCCGTTCCATGCGTTCCCCGGTCATAGATTCCCCGGTCTGCAGTAGAATACCGTCCATTTTCCGAAGGTGTCCGATAGCCATTGGCCCGCAGTGCCGCTTCCAGTTTTGCTTTGAAAAACGCTTCAGAACCTATGGTAAATGGTTTCTCCAGCATTTCAGCCACCTGGTCTTCATCCATGGAAGATACCGCCGATTTGATCACCTCTTCCGTCTGTTCCCGGTCGATCTCTTTTTCAGATACAATCTTAAAATCACGGATACGGAGATTTGCCGGTTTTTCCTGCACTTCTATGGAGCCATCGGCCTTGTAACGGATATATTTCCCTTCTTCTCCCGTTTCTACCGTCACAAAAACAGGATTTCCATCTGCATCCATAACCGGACGCTCTTGATAATCCCCATATGGAACCTGCGCTTCCACCGTTTTTTCTCCAGACTCCGCCCGGTAAACCTTCGTATCGGCCGGCAGATTTCCTAATAACACATCAAATCCTGCCTCCCCTGTCTTCTCTGACTGCACCATGAAAAAAAGTTCATTATAATCGGGATCATCGTAGGAACCAGTCGGATGTTCCGATGGCCGGACTTCATAAAACAGATTTCTGGTCACCACACCATAGCCTTCTCCCTGCTTTTCCTGCTCCTCCTGCCCAAAAGTCTGGCCTGCATTGGTGATCCCCTGATTTTTATTAGAAACAGAAAGTTCATAGCCTTCTGACCGGGTCAATTCCTTGATAAAATAGTCACCAAGAAATAACGGGCGTCCAATCCAGCAATTTCCATTTTCTGACTCTAAATCGATATAACTTCGTACTTTTCCTCTATCTCCTGTATAGTCATCCACAGTTTCATTTTTTGTATACAGATTTTTCGGTGACCGGTCCGCAAATCCATTTTCGTTTTTCCGGATTTTTCCAGCTTCATAATCATAAACATGACCGGGGGCCTCCGTATTGACCAGAAAAGACGCGTCCCCATACTTGTCCGTTGCAGCCACCGCCACCAGATTTCCCTTTTCATACACAATTCCCGTCTTTCCATCGGGATGCCGGATCTCTTCCGCTGCGAACAAACCATAAACCGCCCCTTCCAGCACAGCGTCTGCCTGCACTTCCCCATAAGAATCAAATCCCGGATGATCTTCTTCTCCCTGTTCTAACATCATATCCCGCTTGTTGATATGGATCTCACCTTCTGTCCGGTGGTCATATACTCGGAATGCATTTTCCTCTCCATCCTGATTATTACAGTGGCTGTACTGATCCGAAGGACCTTGTGGCTGAATGTCACCGACACTTTCACTGGCTAATGCCTCCTCATAGGCTTTCTCGAACAGATCCGTACCTCCAGTGCCATTTGTGCCAATGTCTTCCAGGTCATCTCCGGACTGCACAGTAATGGCGCGTCCCACAGCTGATCGTGTAGCGCGTCTCGCATCTGATGATGTGGCACGTCCCGCATCACTTGGCGTTGCCTTCTCTGCCAATGACGGGGTTGCCTTCTCTGCTGATGACGGCGTTGCCTTCTCTGCCGACGACGGGGTTGCCAGGTTTTCTTGTGCCGCATTTCTTCGCAAAACCTCCAGCACCTTCTCCGGCCATTTGATAACCTGCGGCTGGTACTGGAAAGTACCGGCTTCTTTCTCCGGATAATACTGTTTTTCCATCTTTACCACCGCCGCCTGTTCCGTTTTCGCAATTCTGGAACTGAGACTGGCTGTGATCTGCCCGCTGTATTCTCCTGTAAATTGGGCATTGGCGCCATGTTCTGAAGAATCAGTCCGAATGATCTCAATGGGTACATCATCCTGATGTTTTCCATGAAGCGCATAGCCATCTCTGGCCTGTTCTTCCTGAAAAGCATAGCTGTACCGCAGTGAGATAAATGCCTCATATGTCTCTTCTGCATCTGCCTGGCATCCCGACTGGGCAAAAGCATCCTCTCCAGAAGCAGACGCATCTGCCCCATCATTTATCCAATGAAAATGAACTCCTGGATACTGATCCGCATAGTCCTCACAGGCTTCTATACATGCCTGCCAATCCTCCTGCAAACGTTCATTTTCCTCCTCAGCTTCATCGATCTCGTCCTGATTCGATACCTTTCCATTTTCATCAGTCTCTTCCTCTGGAATTTCAGCCAACGCTGGTTCTGGGTGCCCATCGCAAAATGTCTTTTCATAATGATATCCATGATTGACCGTCTGACAGATCTTCCCATCATCTCCTGTATGTAAAGAGGAAATAAACCGGAATCCGTCCCAGCTAACCGTATCATCCTTATGATAGCTGAGATATGGATCTCCACCGCGACAGATCACTCCATAACCATCTTCATCCTGAATCTGATCCTGATCATCAAAGCGCTCATACAAGCGGAAAATAGACCCTTCCAATGGTTTTCCCGTTTCGTAATCATACTTATAAAGCTGGACATTATAATTCGTTTCCCAGTCCTCTTCATGACGATAAATCTGAAAATCCAGAGACCCTTCTGTTTCACCGGAGCTCCCACCGCCAACTGCCGCATAGTAGCTGGCCTGTCCCAGATCCATCTTCTCCTGGATATCCAGAAAAATACACCGTTGGTGACCTTCTAATGGAACCTTTCCACCAGCTACATGCTTGTGGGTTCCAGAACACTGGATACACTGCCATAATTCCAGGGTATCCTCATATAATTCTTCCGCTGACTGATATCCACTGCCTGCTCCGGCTCCATACGTTGTTCCAGCTGTATCAAACATGATCCGGAGACTGGAAGCCGGATCTGTTGTATGAAACCGGATCATGGTATCCGTCTTTTCATAACTCCAGCCAGTGGGAATGGACGAGGTATATTCCGATCCATTCCAAAATTTCAGTGGAACTGTACGGATAAAATCCCGGTCCTTTCCACCTGGATCAAAGGAAATGGACAAGGTCTCCGGGGCGATTGCATATGGGTTCCCGCTGGATGTATGTCCTTCCAGCACCGCGGGACCTGCACCGATCGTTCCACTGCCTGAATTTCCATCACCAGAACCCCCACCCATCAGTCCGGCTAATGCCAGATACTCTTCTCCATGCGCCACTGCAAAATCCAGCCAGGCATATTTTTTTCTGGTAGAAGACAGATGTAATAACGTTCCTAAATCACTCTGTGTTACCGCTGGTGACAAGATCCGGAGACCATGAGCCGCTGCTTTCTCATTGATCTGCTGATAACACTTGTTGATGGTAGGCATATTTCCAAAACTGGCCTCCATGGACAATGCCGCCCAGAAAAGCAGTGCTGTCTCCGCACTTGAAAGCCCAGCCGAAGGCGCAAATGCCTGATACAGGTCCCCATCCGCGCCATGTCCGTTCGCTGCAATTCCACTGTGATCAATACAGTAATAATGCCAGGTAGAGCTCCAGTAGGTGTCCGTATTCCCCAGATGATCAGATCTGGCCTCTGTCTGCATGGAAAATGGAAAATGACCGGATGAGAAAAGAAGGGTGATGGACAGTATCCCTGCCAGTATTCTTTTTCCCTTTTGGTTCTTACATAAATTTTCTTTCATCCTCTCATTCCTGTCCTACTCTGCTATCCAGATCCATATCCGAATACAATGCCCGTAATTCCTCATCTGACAAATTTGTATACAACTTCCGGTAATACTCAAACCAGGTGATCTCTCCCGCAAACAGCTTTGCGTCCCAATTTTTCTCTTCTTCCCGTTGCTTCTGCTGCTGTTGGTACTCACTGCTCTGCTGACATTCCCGCTCATACCGGTGGTATTCGGTATCAAAATCCACTGGATAAACAGCCTTTTCCACTGGCGTTCCATTCGTTGTATCGATGCTTCCGTCCACTGCCATCCACTGACCATTTACCTTTACCATGGCGGACCGATGAAGATAGGAGTGATCGTAAGTTACCGCCTCCAATCCCATAAATTGGGCAATCCGCCTGATATCTGCAGCATAATTTTTACAAAGTCCTTTGCCCATATTCAGCACAGAAAATGCATATGCCGTTTCACCATTCTGGCCAGCTTCTCCCGTATTCCCATGTCTTCCAACGGACAGACGGTCATAAATCAGCCAGAAACGCTGTTCCTCTGTCTTGTGGATCCAGTCAGACCCCTTTAAAAATTCCTGGATCCCCGGAAGATCCTCTGGATAACTGGATTTTAAATTACCATCGGGTGCTGGCGTCAGGCTATATGCCTCGCCTGGACGATACACATACTGCCACAGATAGTATTCCGGGTCTGTAATTCCAAGATCTGCCGGTGTTTTTACCGCATCCTGACCTACTTCTGCTGCAGCTTCTCCCTCTGACCTTCCTTCATTCTCCACATGCGCCGCCTCTCCAGGTCCCTTAGCCCCCGCCCATGCAGGAAATGCAAGAACCATTGACATCAACACCACAGCACACAAAATATAACTTTTTTCCATCCTTCCGCCATCCTTTCATTTTTATAGCTCTATTAGAGATATTATTTTGTTACTGTACCTCCCGCAATGCCCCTCTGGTTCCATTGGATTCTTCCTGAAAATAATAGGATCTTCCATCAATCGTCTGCCACCCAGTCACCATGCGTCCCTGGGTTCCGTCAGAAACAGGGCTTAAATAATAGCGGTTTCCGTCCTTGTCTGTAAACCATCCGGTCACCATAAATCCGTCCTTGTCAAACCGAAACCAGTCAAATGCGCTCTGCCCTTTCGAAGTATCAGCATATGGATTATGTACTGCCGCCCATTCATTGACATAAGTCCGTTTCTGATCCGTAAATAACCATTTTCCCGCGGCATTCTGAATCCATTTCCCCGTCACTACATAGGACGGAAGCACAGAGGATGTAGCGTTTTTCGTTCCACTGACTGTGGTTCCGGAAGAAGACCTGGTGGAAGAACCTCCCGATGATCCGCTGGAAGAACCACCCGTGCTGCTCCGGATCGGCTGCACCTGATTCTCAACTGTTAGCTTTAAGGTTACCGGGATCTTCGCTTCCAATCCCTGATCCACCGTTTTCGCAGTCAGCCAGACGGTTTTCTGATCCTCTTTCACTGCCCCGTAAGCCGTACCGTCTAATAACTCCGTGATCCACAAAGCCTCCGGTTTTGGACTTAATTTTCCACTGGAATCTACGGATATACACTGGTCATCCGACAGACTCCACTGCACCTGGTCATGGTATCCTTCTGGTCGTTCATCCACAGAAAACACTGGTTTTACGATACCTGCTGCCTGGATTGGTTCAAATCCCTGGTTTACCCTTACCGGCGCATATCTGGTTCCTGTTTTCTTCACATGAAGATCAAAGGAAATCTGTCCAGGAGTAATCGCCACAGACTCTGGGTGGACCACTGTCTGGTCCAGGGTTCTGAAATTCACTGTAACCTGGCACTGAGCCGTGATCACGCCATGGGTCTGGTCCTCTGAAGTTGCAGTCACTGTCTCGCTATAAGAGGCGCCTCCGGATCGTTTTCCATACGGATTTTCCTGCCATTTCTGATCATCTGCATTAACCACATTCTGGATCCATGCTGGATGTTCCTGTCCTTTTTCATCATACCGGACAGTTACCTTACACTCTTCCCCATGAGTCCCCATGCTGGAAAGTCTCAGATTCTTTCCATTTTCCTGGTCCTTCCAGGTTACATTCTGGTAAAATGGCTGCTCCGGGATCAATGACGCTGATAACACCGTGTCTCCCGTACACAGATATTTCTCCTGCGGCGCTTTCCGGTCCCCACTCAATACCCTGGTAATGGTAAAATTCAGATTTCTCTTATTTAAATCCAGTCCTTCCACCCGTCTGGTGGTCTGATCCTTGATCTGGAATGTGACATGAACCCGGCAATTTCCGTATACCGGCTGATTTCCCGCCGAATAATCCGGATCCGTCATGGCGGTCACAACACCGCTTGTCTTATAAATTGTTGCTGAAATCGGCTCCTGATACTGGCTGTCTGCCTGAGCCTTGATCTGCTTCTTTAGAATGTTTTGAATAAAAGAACTGCTGATTCTTGGAATGATCCGGGCATCCTCCGTCGTGTAGCCCTCTTCCGCCGCCAGCTGTAAAAGATCCGTGTCATCCACCATCCACTTCATGGTTCTGGAAATGGTATCTCCTGCGCTGTTATGTTCCCCATGGATCCGTACTGGCTGAATCTCCACCGACTGATCCGGCACATCATTCAGATATCTGGCGATCAGAACCCCTTCCCCTGTCCGCACCTCGGTACAAACATCCGGATTTTTCCGGTCACCGCTGCGGGTCTGCACTACATGGAAGGTCATATCCGAAGGAGTGATCTGAATTCTCGTGGTGACCTTCTGATAACGGACATTGATCTCTGTATCACGGGACGGCATCTGGAAGGTATAACTTCCACCGGATACATAATTCATAGGCTGGATCTGACCGTTGTCATCCAGGTAGGTCGGCGGCAGAACGCCTCCCGGCTCTTTCTCATCCACTACCATCTGGTAGCGGTTTTCCTCGTCATTTTTCGGCGCAGTCACCACAGTCACTGCCACACCCGGCGCCACCGCCGCCACATGGTCCTTGTCAATGGAGCGATAATAGGACTGATTGGAACCTGGCATAGCTGTCAGCACCGCCACATCCGTATCATAGGTTCCGTTGCTGTTTCTGGCATCGATCCGCGGCACAGACAGCAGATAGCCCTCTACCGGCTCTCCCTGATATCCCGGTGCAAAATGATCCAGTCGGAAACGTAAGTCCTCTGCCGCTCCTGACGCAGAAAATTCATTGCCCAGCCGTCTGGTGATGATGGACCGGATTCCATCCTCCAGTTCCTCATAAAAATATCGTTCTGGATTCCGTTTTTCCATCTCCCCGGAAATCGTGGTATAACGGGTCTCATGATCCGTCCAATAGCCTATATGGGCATTTTCCATGAAAATGTTATCCCCATCAATAACAGAACCAAATACATGCTTCGCTTTTGACGCGGAATTGGTAAATAAATACGCCAGGTTATCACCCTTTTCAATTCCATAGGTAAATACATCCGCCCAGTCTCTGGTTCCCACAAAGGTTCCTTCTCTGGCTGCCGTTCCCTGATAGGTCCGGGCCACCTCGCCAGCCATCCGGGCCATCACGATACTTCCGCCCTGATATTTTCCGACGATTCCACCTGCTGCGCGGGAACCATTTCCTCCGATGGTCCCATTGACGTAGGAATTGTAAAGATTTGCATCTTCCATTACTCCAACCATGCCGCCTACATAGCCTTTGCCCCTGATCCGGTCTGCGGTTCCGTTCTGGGTGCTTACCAGACAATCCACCAGATCTGCTTCCTTTGCTGCTCCTGCGATTCCGCCGGTAAAACTGTCCTGGCCTTCCGAATTGACTACCACATTTTCTGCCCTGCAGTTTTCTACGGTTACACGTTCTCCATCACCTTCCAAAACCGCCGCCAGACCACCTGCATTTCCTGTCTCTCCGTGGACAAAGCCGGATACTTTTACGTTGTAGATCACTGCGTTTCCTGTAATTCTGCCCGCTAAAATACCCAGATTCCCTTCTCCACTGATATTCGCTGCCTTGATCTCCAGATTTTTGACGATTCCTCCGTCAATCCAGCCAAACAGACCGGCATTGACCAGCTTCCTGGACGCATCTGCGATTTTCAATCCCTTGATCGTATGGCCTGCCCCGTCGAATGTCCCCCGGAACCCACAGGTGATCTCCCCATCCATCTCTTCTGCATTCTGATACCAGCCGATAGGGTTCCAGCTTCCGTGATTCAGATTTAGTCCACCAAGATCCAGATCCCTGGTCAGTTCAAAAAATTGTCCCTCATAGGAGTTACCTTCCGCCACGGATCTGGAAAATCCCAGTAGACGGGACAGCGAATTGATCTGGTAAGGCGCTTCTTCTGTGCCATCTCCCGGAAAATCCATGGTTTCAGGCCAGTTTTCCCATAAATTACCTGGTGATGCCAGCAGGCTGATGGATGCAATCCGTTCCGCCTGAGCCGGAGTCGCTTTCTCTAGTGTCGCTTTCTCCCCATCTATCCGCGCACCATCATCTGGCAGCACACTCGCATCAGAAGCCGTGGCTCTTTCCCACGTCATCCCCTCCGAAACTTCCACATGTTTTATCTCCGCTCTCACCGGGATTCCCACACCCACACATTGCGCCAGCAGGCTTCCTGCTGCCAGCACCGCAATCTTCTGATTCCGTTTCCAATGATTTTGTTTTCTCACGCTTCTCCCTCTCTTTCTTTTATGTTTAAGTCGAACGCCCGTATCTTCACCATTCCCTTTTGGGTCACATATCTGTTCCCTGCCTATCGGCTCGCTGCCTGGGTCACCACAAATGCCGGACGTATCCCACAGGTATCCCCCACATCTACCGGCGCTATGCATCCTTTGACCAGATCCACAGCATATGCCTGTCCCGTGCCTTCACCACCCTCTCTTCCCATGGCAGTTCTCAGCCAATATCTGGTGGATGCCGGGCGCAGCCAATCCATTCCACTAAATTTCCAAAGTTCATCCCGGTACCGGATGGCTTCTTCCACCGACAGCAAAAATACCCGGTCTGTCATCTGCTGGTAACTGCTTGGATGGGCAGTCAGATCCTGTTCCGAAAATTGCTCAAAACTCCGTTCTTTCGTCTGACCTGTATAGGTATAAGTCCGTCCAGTACGGACATTCTTCATCTGATACCCTTGTTCTTCCCATTCTTCGGCCACCTGTCCAAGATACTCACGCACCGCGGAGTATTTGTACTCCTCATTTCCCCCAAAAGCCTCAATCGGACCTTTATGATACACATACCCATAACTGCCATCTTCCAGTTTTTCATAAGCAGAGCAGGAGCCATAGTCCCATGGAATCACCTGATCGCACAAAAACAGCGCTCCCGCCTGGCCTGAATCCTCTGCACCATAATAATTCTGGTCAATACAACGAAATGCAAAGAATTTCCCATCAATTTCCCTGCTGATCCGGTCTCCGATCTTCCAGTAGCGGATATCGTCTGCTGAACCAGATGGCAGTTCTTCTATACTCTCAGAGCCTTCCTGATTCCCGGAACCTTCAAAATCCTTCCATTTCACCGCAAACCGCATGGTTTGAAGCCATTCTCCCTGAAACCATTCTGTCCTTTCCAACGAAACTGAGTATTCCAGCGAATCCCCATAAAAATTTTTCAGAACGGTTCCCTCCGGCACATAATTTCTCCCTGTCACATAAAACACAGCTGCCGTGTCGCCATCACGTAAGCATTGTCCGGCTGCTGACAAGATCTCCCTGTCATTTTCCAGACGATTTTCCACCACATGCTCGTAGGCACAGGTATTACAGGGCGCAAACATAAACATCCCCTCTTCCATATGAAATTTAAAATCAATTGAATCCGCAGCGAACGCGCCGCTTTTGAAACTTAGAATAACCTTATGAGACAGATGTCTCTGCAGAAATGAACTTCTGCGACTTATCTTTAGAATTGATGCAACTATTTGTATCTGTTATACTACCATGAATCCAGCCTGGCGTAAAGCCCCAAAAAGAAAATCTTGTAAAATATTGTAAACTAATTCCAGCAACGAAACCATGCACAATTCTCCCTATCTTTATCCAATCTTAATGCGCCGCAAACATTCCTTATCCATTCTTAAAATCTCCGGTTGTATAATTTTTTTATCAAAACTGATAAGGAGCTGCTTTTTATGCCAGAGGAAATCATTCGTCGAAAGCGCCACCTTTCGTCTTTCCAAATTATTATATTAGGTTTTGCCGGAGTCATTTTGCTGGGGACGTTGCTGCTGATGCTGCCGATTTCCACAATAGCCAGAAACGTAACACCTTTCAATGAAGCGCTATTTACCGCGACCTCTGCCGTCTGTGTAACGGGGCTTGTGGTACAGGATACCGGGAGCTATTGGTCAGTCTTCGGGCAAGTTATCATTTTAGGGCTAATCCAGATCGGTGGGCTTGGCGTTGTGACCGTTGCGGCATCGTTTGCACTGCTGTCCGGGCGAAAAATCTCTCTGATGCAGCGCAGCACCATGCAGGATGCCATCTCAGCACCAAAAGTTGGTGGGATCGTTCGGCTGACGCGCTTTATCCTGCGTGGGACATTTCTGATTGAACTGCTGGGTACACTTGCTATGCTGCCGGTGTTTTGCCGTGATTATGGATTACGCGGTGTCTGGATGGCGATGTTTCATTCCATATCTGCCTTTTGTAATGCCGGATTTGACATTTTTGGAACAAAAAACAATCTTTATCCATCCCTCACTGGCTACGCAGGCTCTCTGGTAATCAATATCACAATTATGCTGCTGATCGTGATCGGTGGCATCGGCTTTCTGACCTGGGATGACATTTGCGAAAACAAATGGCAGTTTCATCGCTATCGGATGCAGAGCAAGGTAATCCTCGTCACGACATGTCTTCTTATTGTTCTGCCCGCCACATTTTTCTTTTTTGCAGACTTTTCTGCGCTGCCTGCTGGAAATCGGTTGCTGGTATCCTTTTTTCAGTCCATCACGCCAAGAACAGCAGGCTTCAACACAGTAAATCTATCTGCGATGTCCAGTGCATCGCAGGGCGTGATAATCCTACTGATGCTCATTGGCGGCTCACCTGGCTCTACGGCGGGCGGCATGAAAACAACAACGCTGGCTGTCCTGCTTGCCAATGCTGCCGCGACCTTCCGCCAGCGTGAGAGTGCTCAATTTTTCGGACGCAGAGTCGATTGCAGTGCCGTCAAGACCGCTGCGACAATTCTGACAATGTACCTTACACTGTTCTTTGGCGGTGCTGTCTTTATCAGCGCATATGAAAGCCTGCCATTTTCTGCGTGCCTGTATGAAACGGCGTCGGCGGTAGGCACAGTAGGACTAACACTGGGTATTACACCCCAGCTGCATATTCCCTCACAAATGGTACTGATTGCACTCATGTATCTGGGCAGGGTCGGTGGTCTTACCCTTATTTATGCGGCACTATCCGGCAAAAAAGCGAGTATTGCGAAGCTGCCGCTTGAAAAAATCACGATTGGATAAGAGGAGGAGAAAATTCCTATGAAAAGCATTTTACTGGTTGGAGCAGGTCGCTTTGGGCGGCATATCGCCATGCAGCTTTCTCAGCTGGGTCATCAGATCATGGCGGTCGATACAAACGAGGAACGAATCAATGATGTACTGCCGTATGTCACCAACGCACAAATCGGCGACAGCACAAACGCGGAGTTTCTTCGTTCTCTTGGTATCGGAAATTTTGATGTCTGCCTCGTGACCATTGGCGGCAGCTTTCAGAACTCGCTGGAAACAACGTCGCTTCTGAAGGAGTTGGGCGCAAAATGTGTGGTGTCGCGTGCCGAACGTGATGTGCAGGCGAAGTTTCTGCTTCGCAACGGCGCCGACCATGTGGTCTACCCGGAAAAACAGGTGGCAAAATGGGCAGCAATCCGCTATACAGCTGATCATATTTTCGATTACATAGAGATTGACGATCAGCACGCTATTTTTGAAGTAGAAATTCCGGAAGAATGGATCGGCAAAAGCATTGGAGAGCTGGATATCCGCAGAAAGTTTGGAATCAACATTCTTGGTATCAAGCATTCGGGAAAAACCGATGTTTCTATCACACCGGATACGGTGCTGTCAAAAAAAACGACTATCTTAGCGTTAGGTGAGTACAAAGCGCTGCAAAAGTGCTTCCGAATCTGAATGGGCGGTGAGACAATATGACAGATGTTGTTTTAATTGTTGTGACATCTCTAATGTTCCTGTTTGGCTGGTTTCTGATGAAGCAGCTGGATTTTATTCTGGACGAAAATCAAAAAAGAATCAAGAAAGCGTCCGAACAACAGCAGCCTGAACCGTGTGTGCATCTTGGCGAAGATATTTCTCCTGACGAGTTTGAGGAAATGCTTTCCCGTTTTCACAGCAATCATGCCCATGTAAAAATCATAATCTATGATTCAGAGCAAATTTCCTTCCTGGACAACGAATCTGGTTGGATACGGTAGAAACAGCCTCATTTTGGTGTTATACTATTATAAGAGAGGCGGTGAAATGGTGAAAAATACAGAAAACGAACTGTCAAAAGATCATATTTTGGTGTGCCTGTCTTCGTCTCCATCCAATGAACGCATTGTGCGGATGGCGGGAAAAATGGCGCAGGCATTTTGTGGAAGCCTTACCGCGCTCTATGTACAGACGCCTGGAGATACTGTGATGAATACAGCAGACATGTCACGTTTACAGGCAAATATGCGTCTTGCGCAGCAACTCGGCGCAGAGATCGTCACAACACATGGAGAAGACGTACCAACACAGATTGCAGAATATGCACTGCTCTCCGATGTAACTAAAATCGTAATCGGGCGAAGTGGTGTGCAACGGCCGCATTTCTGGAGCGAACCGACGCTGACGGAACGACTCATTGCGCTGGCTCCAGATGTGGACATTTATGTCATTCCGGACGTGGAAGCCTATAAGAGCTATCGCAGGGAGCGGCTGATTTCCATCCGCCCAGCATTTCCGACTGCCCTGGAACTGCTTTTGACTGTCGGGATTCTGGTCGCTGCAACGATCATCGGGTGGGGCTTTCTACGGCTTGGTTTTGCAAATGCCAATATCATCATGGTTTACCTGTTAGGCGTGCTTCTGACCTCCACTTTTACCAGCGGATATACCTGTGGCGTACTGTCCGCTTTTTTGAGCGTCATCCTGTTCAATTATTTTCTGACGGAACCCCGGCTGTCTTTGGCAGCCTATGGAAGCAAATATCCCATAACCTTTGCCGTCATGTTTGCATCGGCACTTTTAACCTGTACACTTGCCACAAAGCTCAAAGCCCACGCACAGCTATCCGCGCGGGACGCCTATCGCACGAAGCTCCTTTTTGATATGAACCGGCAGCTTCAAAAGGCAGAAACACCGGATGAAGTCTATCAGATGACCGCAACTCAAATACAGAAGCTCATGCAACGGGATGTTCTGGTTTACCCAGCGCAGGGCGAAGCTCTGCTAGATGGGATTGTTTACCCGGCAGACGGAAGCAGCCCACACAGTGTAACGAAGGAGAAGCAGGAACAGGATGTGATCCGCTGGGTCTGGCAAAACCGAAAGCGTGCAGGAGCGACAACAGAAACATTCGCAAAGGCAAAGCGGTTATATCTTGCTATTCGTATCGGACAGCAGGTTTACGGTGTTATCGGAATTCCGATGGAGAAGCAAACGCAGCCGGACGCATTTACATCAAGCATTCTGTTTTCCATTCTCGGAGAGTGCGCTCTGGCACTAGAAAGTCTGCACAACGCCGAAGAAAAGGAAAAAGCTGCCGTTCTTGCAAAGAACGAACAGCTTCGCGCCAACCTCCTGCGCTCCATTTCCCACGATTTACGAACGCCGCTGACCTCTATTTCCGGTAACGCAGATACGCTGCTACACAGCTATAACATGCTGGATGAGCAAACACGGAAACAGGTTTTTACGGACATCTATGATGATGCTCAATGGCTGACCGGACTGGTCGAGAATTTACTTTCTATTACGAAAATCACGGACGGCAACGTCAAACTGCATCTTTCAGATCAAGTCGTAGACGATATTGTGTCGGAAGCGCTCCGGCATATCGACCGAAGATCGTCAGAGCATCACATTACTGTGGATTGCGGAGATGAGCCGCTGCTGGTGCGGGTGGATGCGGGACTCATTATGCAGGTGCTTATCAATCTGGTGAACAACGCAGTCAAATATACTCCTCCAGGCTCAAACATCCGAATCACAGCAATCCAGCAGGAAAAAGTAGCTGAGATCTGTGTCAGCGATGACGGTCCCGGTATTCCAGATGAACGAAAGGAACATGTTTTTGAAATGTTCTTTACCGGAAGCAATCTGATCGGTGACAGCCGACGGAGTCTTGGTCTTGGACTTACGCTCTGTCAAGCCATCATTCATGCGCATCATAATGAAATGACACTGAAAGACAATTTGCCGCATGGCTGCATCTTTTCCTTTACATTACCACTTAGTGAGGTGAATTTAAGTCAACTACCCATCACCTAAAGGTAATGGGCTTGTAACTGCCCAGTCGTACGAACGGCTTGCACCTCCGACCTTTAATCCCCGAT
>OHAC01000859.1_pt1 | contig 30094 bp, 27 predicted proteins | sample 1577051 | NCBI WGS metagenome assembly OHAC01 (sample SAMEA3541499, study PRJEB24748) | human gut metagenome | biome: human gut; feature: human-associated habitat; material: faeces | place: China | collected 2012 | reverse complement strand
CTTCGCTGCTCATGCGGCACTCCTCACAGTATTCTACCCAGAGAAGCTTTTTGTTTACACCATTTCGCAGAAGTTCTTTGCGAATGTAGTCAAAGTTTGGCATGCGTTTATTCGTTGCCGACTTATCCTTAGGAAACATCAGCTCCTCTAGTGCACTGTCGGTCATGTCGAAATCCAGCGGCCATGAAAGCTTGATTTCCGCTGCCTTTTTCAAAACCTTAGCGACTGTGTTTCTGGATACACCGCAACTCTGTGCGATGTTCCTCTCAGAATCCCAAGCTTTTCAAGCGTAGGATTTCACGATACTTGGTCATAACTTACGACCTCCTTTATCTGTATTCACACCAAAGGTGTGTATTTACAGTATAAAGGAAATATATGTAATAGAGCCCAATAAGGTGGCTCTGAATTACCGGAATATATGGCTCTCATTCTCCGGAATGGTGGCTCTCAAAGTCCGGACAGGTGGCTCAAAGAGCCCCGGAATAATCATCTATTCTGTAAAATCTGCTCAATCCCCGCATTTTAGCGGGGATTTTTGATACCCAGTACTCATGTTTGAGGATTTACTCTACACCCATTAATAGTCAAAACAATCATCATCCCTATTGTAGTTCCTATTGTATTATTTAAAATGTCATCCAATTCAAAGGTACCACAATGAAAAATCAGTTGAGAACATTCAACAATCACTGTAAGAATACCCCCAAAAGCAACCGGCAATATACAACTTCTTTTATTCTTATTTAAAAACAGCATCCCACTAAAAACTCCAATCGGAATAAACAACATAATGTTTAAATAAATCTGGGAAAACATCCCCGGCATACCGTTAATCCATGCTTTATATGACCAACCTAATTCCAAGTTAACTGGATAACACCCCTGCTTTCTCGGAAAAACGGTTTTATAAAGAATAAATATTGTGTATACAATTATTCCCCAAAATGATATTTTCCTTCGCCATTTATTTGCCATATACACAATAAAAACTATGAAGCAAACAACTATTAACGCTAAAATATCTTGATGTGCATTTATCCAATTTTGAAATATTCTCATTATCTTTTTATCAATCTATGTATTAATGTCTTTAACCTTGAAAAATAAGGATCTTTGCAATATCCAATAATTGTCAAAACAGATGAACATCCCAATACACAAAATGCTTTTACAAAAAGAATTCCCCAATTTTTGGCTTCAAAATTTCGGAAGATCAGCCAACAAACAACAGCAACTATCAATGTAACAGCTATGTTTTTAAATATTCCTTTATAGTAATTCGAAACTTTCTTTTCAAAAAACTGTTTGAAAAGTAATTTTGGCTCATACCAAAAATATGTACTAATTCTTGCAATTGAAGTTGCAAATAAAATGCCTGCCAGACCTAATATTTTTCCCAAAATAATTGATACTGCCAAGTTCACAATTGCGGTGGCAACCATAACATATTTTGTCTGCATATACATTCCAGTTGCCTCTCTGTATGACCAAATCGGCATTAATACAACAGAAAAGTACATATTTAATGCAATAGCAATTGTCACCAACGGATCTAAGATAAACTTTTCTCCTAACCAAACATAGATCAAATCATTAATCATTAAATATGTAACTGTAATAGCAACCGTACTTAATAAAAAGCTAACCTGCTGCATCAGACAATATACATCATAATTCTTCTTTTTATTTGCTTCAACAACCATATTTCCAATACTTGCTGTCACAGAAGAAAAAACAATATTAATAAACAAGACTATGTTATTTATAACCATAGAATAGTTGCTATAAAACCCTACTGCTACAGTACCAATCAATACAGAAATCAAAGTATTATCCGTACTTCCAACTAATGTATTGGCAACCTTATAAATAAAAACTGACTTTACATTTTCAAAGATTTTTTTACCTTCCTCTTTTGGTAATTTTTCTACTTTGTTATTTATATATGGATACAATTTTTCTGCTACATGAGAAACATAAAAATTATTCGCATATGTTACCACTACCTGTGTTACCAAATACACCATAAAATTATGTGTCAACAATAAAACGACACTCGTAATAATTATAGATATAAAGTTAAAAATCGTATTATATTTTGAAACCAGATAATTTTTCTGATCAGCATTCAAAATACAAGTTTTATAAACAACTAAATAACTAGAAACTGTATTCGCTAAATACAATAAATAATATATTTTTAAATACGGAATATTCTGATCCAAATTAACCAAGTATTTCAAAAAAGGAACCAGTGCTACACCAATTACAGTAATAACAATTGCAATTATTGTATATATCCTCTTATATAATGCAACTAACTGTGTTAACCGCTTTTCATCATGCTCTGCAAGTGGCTTGTACATGCTAAACACCATTGCTGTTCCAAACCCAAGATCAGCAAGTGAAAGCATTTGCAATACCTCACTAAATAATCCATTAATTCCAAGATATTCAACACCTAAGATATATATAAATATCGTTCTACTTACAAATTTCAAAATAATTGATGCTACCTGACTAACTAATCTGTATCCGATATTCCGCACCGAATTTTTTACTCTTCCCTCTGTCATAACATTCCCTTTATCTTATTTTTTAGTGCTGATATAATATTGCTTTTATATCCAGACAATAAAAGTATCACTATTTTTTTCTGTCTGCATTTTTCATAAAACTTTATTTCTTCCGGTTTTATTTTTTTTATAAATGTATCCCACTTTTCATACACATTTTGAATAATATTATCATTCAATATCATTAAAAGACGATTATATTTTTTCCCAAACGAACTTTTTTCCCGTACTGTCATCAAAATAAATGATGGAATTCTTGTTGCAAAAAACACATCCATTTGATATTCATCATCTTTATGTACCTTTTTTCCAAATTCTTTCAATTCCACAAATGCTGATTTATATTTTTCGTAAAGATTTGGATGATACTTACTTGTAGCTCCGGTACTCGTCATTCGATATCCATATAACTTTTCATCAATCATCCAAACATTTTGAGCAGCTAAATATGCTTTCCAACAGAAAAATAAATCTTCTCCGAAAGACATATTTGTATCAAACAAAATATCATACTTGTACAAAGTTGATATTTTTATCAACTTTGTACAAGCAGAAGTTAAAACTCCTGCTTGTACAAGTACCTGTGAGTTATCTACGTATAACTCTTCTGTTTTTGCTTCTTTAAAAATAGGTTCTCCACGAAATGGCACATAATTGCAAACCACCATATCTGCGCTTTTATCATCAGCTATCTCATACATTCTCTGGAGATAAAAAGGCGCATAATAATCATCTGCATCAAGGAAGCAAATGTATTCACCACGTGCAGCTTTAATGGCTACATTTCTTGTATCGCTTACCCCTGTATTTTCTTTATCAATAATTCGTATTCTATCATCCGTAATCTGTTGTAAAATTTCCAAAGAACGATCCGTTGATCCATCATTTACTGCAATTAATTCAAAATTAGAATACGTCTGATTCAAAACACTTTGAACTGTTTCTCGCAGATACTTTTCTGCATTAAAAACCGGAATTACAACACTTATCAATTCATTTTTCATATCATATATACTACCTTTTTGCTATGTCTGCTCCTCTGCGTTCCTCTGGAAATGGATTTCCTGAATATGAAATTATTTTTGCTGGTACCCCCCCTACTACTACATTTTCTTCACTAACACTTTTTGTAACCACAGCACCTGCTGCAATTACAACACCATCTGAGATCTCAATATCACCAATCAATTTGCATCCATTACTTAAATAAACATTATCTCCTACTTTAGCAACTTTTCCAGTACGTCCGTCAATCCCAATTGTTGTAAAAGGATGAATTCGGCAATTTTTTCCAACTCTTGAAAATCCATTAATTACAATAGGACCAATATGCGCTATCGACATACCCGGACCAAATACATTCAACGGTATATTCATTCCCGTTTTTACTTGTGCTCGAAACAATCTATATTGTAGCCATTTATAATATATCTTGTATATTCCTGATGATTTACAATTATGTAAATACTCTGCTTTACGTAATAATCTTTGAAATTTCCATATTATATCAGATTCCCAAATTGAAATAACATGAGGATTTTTTCTTTTCTCACCCAAAGCAATCCTATCAGCTTCCAAATAATATAAATAATCTTTTTTATTTTGTATCATTGTTTAATATCCCTTTCGTAATATTTTTCTCACAATATCCAAGCCTACACGCATCATTGCATAATATCCCCTAACCACTCCAGATGGGACATTTGTATATCGTTCCAAAGCTTCTTTACAGCCTTTTTTTGCATATAATTTGTAAAATGCATCCCTGTTAGGATTCTTTTTTGTCGGTGCATAAAGTGTTCTCTGTCCTGCTTTAGCCATATCCAAATTTTCTTTTCTTGCATCAAACTTATCAGCAATCTGTTCATAGCAGGAAATCCCTTTTTCTGTATTCAACATAACAACAGAAATTCCCTTATCATCATCCCATTGTGGATATTTCTTTCCAATTCCCCAGAAATCACCTAATGTAATATCTCCATAACGTTTTGTTGTGGTAAACTTACATTCATAACAAGATGGACGCAATGACATATTATTTAAAAACATCCCCTCATACCTATCATAACCACTATAAATATAGTGACGTTTTCCATTATCAAATTTTACTTCCATATAGAGACGTTTCCATCCACGCTGCTTATTACGGAAATTTACAGAGACTGGTTTTCCGTTACCATATTCTTTCCTTAAATATTCTAGATAATCTGAAAACAATTTTGGTGATGGTACACCATGACAAAGTACATCTACTAAAAATAAATTTTCATAATCTCTCCCAAGATAATTATATACTCCAGCGACCTGACAAGGTGTTCCGGAAAATAATACTTTCTGTCCAGCAAGAAGTCTTTCTTTTATATCACTCATTATATTGCCCATATCACTTTGAACATATTTAGAGCTTTTCAGTTTATCTAAATCAGCAATGCTTTCCACACAAATATGCCGTGCAACCATAACTTCATCTAATACACATCCATAGACTACCCCACCATTTTCTATAAATCGCTTCGCCAGTTCATAAAAAACACCGCCAGAAGAACTTGTACTACGTACATGCTCACTTTTATTTTTTTCAGCAAGCACCTGTAAAGGCTCACTGCCACTTTCATGATGTAATACTGGACATACAAGTTTACATTTTCCACATTCAATGCATATTGCTTTATTCACTACAGGATAAACAAAACCTTCATTGTCTGTTTGCATTGTAATACACTTTTTCGGGCAAGCTTGGCTACACGCTGTACAACCGCTGCATTTTTCCCGTCGATTAATTTCAATATGCTTCACAGTTTCAATGCTTTCTATTGGTAACTCTGAAATTTTCTTCATTGCCTGATCTAAAAATTTACGCACACGTAATTTCTCTGCTGCAAGAATCTCATCTATACAACTATAATCTATTGTCTGACGAAGTGCCTCTATATTATTGCCAGTGTACACACGATTTTGTAATCCAAATCTCTTTAATAATGTTTCAAGACGGCTATTCATTGTCTGTCCTTTTTCACTGCGTTCAAATACAACAAACTGTTTGTGAAATAATATAGAAAAGACCGCTCCATGAAAAGAATCGACAAAAACAATTTCTGCATTTCGAATAGCCTCAATTACATGATCTGGACCAAATGTCAGATACTCAGCTTTTTCGCCATTTAACAGATCAACGAAATCTAATTCGCCTATTTCATTTTGAATATATTCCATGTATTCTTTCTCACGTACACCTAAAAAATATCCAACTGCAAAATGCTCTGGCAATTTTGTATGTGCGTCATCTGCTATCTGATGCCATTTTTCCAGTGGTATCAACATTGTAGGATCAAGAAATACTTCTGCCTTTTTATTTGTCAATTCTTCTACAATTTCTGCCGCACGTTCTTCTCGAACAGATAAGTAAGGTATCCCTTTCATCCACTCTGAATATTCCGGCAACATCGCATTTATATCAGAAAGACCAATACTGGCAGATAATGCAATTCGACGTTGCTCTGGCGCAAATTGTAAAAAAGCATTACGTGTAGCAGTTGGATAATTTGGATTCCAAATTTGATCACTGCCGCAAACCCATGCATCATAAGATTTCACCCACTCTTCATTATCATCGCCTGTAAGGTGAAGCAATTCCTTTTCATAACTAATATATTTTTCATCAAACTCTCGAAATGCTGCATCACGTTTTGAAAGAGCTACCTTTATATCATTTCTATGTTTTATGAAATATATAAAACGTGTAATCGTATTCATTTTTCGATTGCTAAGATGATAAATATTCAATAGTCTGCTATCTACTGCTACTTTCATATGAGCTGGTGTATATCTCTCAAATCGACTTTGTTTTACTGAAACAGGAACTTTTTTTTCATATTTAACAGTGTATACATCACCATATTCTTTTAATAATTCCTGAACTGCATAATTCTGTAATCTATTTCCATAATTATTTCCCACTAAGGTGATTATACCTGTCTTCATTATTTTTTCTCCAACTTCTAAATTTTTTCGTTTTTTACTTTATCTAGAACATTTTAAAATTCCACATTATCTAATGCATCTGCTGTAGTCAAAATTTTCAACTTATTTTTTTCTCTTTCTTCTTTTAACCATGATACTAATTCTTCAAACTTTCTATAGTCATAACACCATGTGTCTCCATTTTTATTTTTCTGTTCATCTATAATACTGTGAAACATCAGTGTACATAACAATTCTCTTTTTTCTGAAAAATGAATTAGCTCTTTAATTTCTGCAAGAGAAGTATCTTTTAATATTGGAATACTTAATACCGGTTCTTTTATAACTGTACTTTGTAAAGAATCTTTATAAGCAGCTTTATACAATTTGCTCCAATGTAAAACTCTAGCTGCTTTTCTAGCATAAAGTCTCATCATATGTTTTGTTCGTATTTCTGGACCAGTTCTTGCATAAGAAAATCCTAAATTTTCAAGTATTCTTTGATTTTCTCTAATGAACTTTGGTGTCATACCACTTCCTGGTGAAGCAAAACCAATCTTGCTGTCAAAAGGCAATTGTAGCCAGGCAAGCAACTTTTCTCTTCCTAATTTAATATCATCCCATTCATTTTTATGTAAATCACCATGTCCCGCAATTTCAATTATCCCTGTACTATATAATTCACGAATTTGCTCAATCGTCATTGGTTTTGGGTTGTACCCCCCCCCAAGCATTTTTAAGCTTCCATCTATATAGCCAGTTGCTATATTAATCGTAGCTGGAATATTATTAGGTAATAATATTTCTTTTACAACTTTATAATTATCTATTCTTCCATCATCAAATGAAAATGTTACTATCGCTTCTTTCCTATAATTAATCATCTTTCCTATAATCTAATATCATTCAAATATGCTTTTTCAGATACTGAAAACTACATTTTCTTTCATATTCAACAATTCCATTAGTTTTGTTAAAATCAATCTCATCTAATCTCATATTTTCAAAACTTTTTACATTGTATTTTCTATTTTCTAAATAAAATTTATTTAACAATGTATCTATTCGACTTCCCATACTCTGGAAATTATTTTCTTTTCTCTCTGCAACAATAAATGGTCTCTGAAAAATAATCGCAAATACACATGAATGGAAAGAGTCTGTTACAACCAGCTCAGCATTTCTTTCCAAATATAAAAATTCAGAAGGACCGATATTATAATAGGGACTATTTGGAGAAATCATATCAATAATTTTTAACTGATGATTTGCTGCATATTCTTCCAGTTCTCGGTTAACTTCACCATTTTTTTCTCCCAAAAAATACTTCAAAATGTACTTTTCTCCATTATACATCTTAGGCTTTTTCTCAACTTTTCTCCATTCTTCTGCTGTTAACAGAAATGTTGGATCTACATGAACACAGATATCTGTTCTTCCTGTCAGTTCTTCTGCTAGCTCTTTTCCTTTATCTTCTCTGATAGAAATTGCTGCCATTTGCTTCAAATATTTTGCATATCGCTTTTTTTTATTTTCTGCAATTGTATCTGTTCCAAAGCTTGCAGCATATGAAATCGTCTTTATACTTTTAAAAAAGAATCCAAAATTTGCTTTATCATTTTCCGGATAATCTGAATTCCAAATCTGATCACTACCACAAACCAGACAATCATAATCTAATATCCGCCGATCTTTTGAAATATTATTTATTTTTATATCTGAAAAATGAACAAATTTGTTATTAAATTCTTGGAACTCCTGTTCTCTTTTTGTTAATTCACCATGCCTTGGCATAATAATATTTTTGATATATCCCTTTATTCTACATGACTTATTCACAAATGTTTCACACTCGCAGTCAGAACTTTTTTCTATTGCCTGCTGTAAAGCATAATTCTGAAGCCGATTACCATAATTTCCAAGTCCCGTAATCGTTATAATGCCTACTTTTTTCATTTTCTATCAATCCTTTTTCATCTCATCTGAAATCTGCATATCTTTTTTTATAAAAAAGCCATCCAGCCGGATATGCTAGTAATGCCCAAAATGGATATACAGCATTCTTCACTATTCTTTTTTTATGATGCGCTATTGCCATCGCATCATAACGAATTGAATCAGCTATCCGTTGCTTCAAACTTTTATCTATTTTTAATCTCTGATTAATATAGCAAAAATATCCTTGTGGATTACTAAATAGCAGCTTAGCCATTCCCGCTGTGTACCCATCCGGCAAATATTCACAAACATAAATCGCTTTTTTTAAAAGAAACAGTTTTCCCTCCTGATCTAGCAAATCATACAAATATGCCTCCGGTATAAACTTTTCTCCCGCAAACTTTGGAAACTGATACTTTTTTAACACGTTCGTTTGAAATATTAAAATCGTGTCTCCTGATAATCCATGCTCATATAAATAGCGAAGCGTTCCTTTCGTAATATTACTATCACTACATTTCGTCAAAACTCCTTCGCCTTTTCTCTCTATATACCCCAAGATTCCAATACAATCATTCGCTTTTTGTTCCCATGCCTTTAAAATTTCAGCAACCGCATCGTCCGTTAAATAATCATCAGAGTCAACACAGGTAAACAACTCTGTTTTTGCTAATTCAACACCTTTGTTATGAGCTGCCGGTTTCCCTTGATTTTCCTGCTTATAATATTCTATATCAATTTTATCTTCCTGCATCCAATTTGCTACAAGACTTTCCGTTTGATCTGTTGAGCCATCATCTACAATCAGCCAACAAAATCTTCTGTCTGTTTGTCTTAACAATGATTCATATAATCTGCCCAATGTATACGCACGATTATATGCTGGTGTAAAAACTGTCACTTTCTGTTGATTCATCTTGCATTCTCCAAATAAAATTTCTGCATTTCCGCCGCTATCAGTTTAATATTGTACTTTCCATTTAAAATATCTTCCTTGTACAGATCCCGTACTTTAGTATTCTGTTTCTTAGTTTCAATCATATCACACCATTTATCCAGACTATCCTTTAAAGAAAGCAAAGATAATAATCCAATCTCCATATCCGCTTCTGCTGGAACCGCATCAGAAACAATGCACGGCAAACCACTGGCTTGAGCTTCAATAACTACAATTCCAAGTCCTTCGTGCAAAGAAGGGAAAATAAACATATCTGCTGCTGAATAAAACTTACTTACATCTTTCCTGCCACCTAAAAATATAACGTGATCTGCAAGTCCAGCCTCTTTTACCTGCTCCTTGATGCTTTCCTCCAATGGACCTTCCCCAACAAATAGCATTTTCCATTTGGACTGACTTCTTTTATTATAATTTTCTAAAATATTCACTAAATACTCATGATTTTTCTGCTTTGCAAATCTTCCAACATGAATCATTACAAATGTGTCCTGCGATATGTCTAATGCATCTCTAACCATTTCCCTATTATCTGCATTAAACAAATAGTCATCCATATAAATTCCATTATACAACACTTTACATTCTTTGACTTTATGGGGGAATAGCCACTTAGCCGCATTAGAAGAGCATGCAAAAAAATGAGTTGCCGCATTTTCCATAGGAATACTACTAAGCCCCTTTATATAAGCTGCCATTTTGGGCAAATCTGTTCTGGCATTATGTGAGTGTGCTATTCTACACGGTATTTCACATTTCTTAGCTGCCTTCAATACAATTCCCATACGTGCATGTGTATGTGTATGTACAATTTTATATTCTGTATGTTCTGTAAAAAAGTCAACTAATGCCTGATAATAATCCTGCTTTTTATCCGCCTGCAAATAATATATCTTTCCACCCATCCTCCGGATTTTCTCATCTAATTCACCTGGACGTTCTACAAGGAAATCAAATTGAACCTTTTCAGTATCAATATTTTCATATAAGTTAAATATAACTCTTTCTGTTCCAGCATTATTCATCTGTGGATAAACCTGTAATACTCGTACCATCTTTTTTTCCTCTTTGCTACCTAAATATACTTACATCCTGTAAAACAAAACTTGTAAAATGTTTAAGTACTCCTCCGTCAAAAACCATTACATATCTTGTCATACCAATAAAACATGCCACAACAATTATCATCGTTAATATTCTTGCATTCCAAAATCCTACAGCTCTACGTTTATCTGACAAGGGATTTTCTTCATCCACATTCTGTAATGCTGTTGTACCACCTTCCAAGATATATCCAAAAAGAATTCCATACATCATTACAAAATAATCTTTTTCTCTAGTCATAACAATCCAGTTACTTAGCAACGTAAAGATCGGAATTGTAAAAATAAAAAGCTGTAATACAAGTTTAACTTCTCTTTCTTTTTTTGTTGAGATAATCTTTTTGTAAAATATCAAAACCAATATAACAATAATATAGCATTCTAATGTGTGAATTATACTAATAGGTTCTGTTGCTTCAGACCATCCCTCAGATTTATTTGCATATCCAATAATATTAATGATTCTATCAATTACTCCACCCAAATTTACATGTGTTCTAATGAACCATGTCGGTGCAAAAATCAGAGCCATATACTTGATAAGTTTTGACGATACTGGTATATATTGAGCAAAATATAATGGGAATAATATAATTGCTCCTCTATGGATAAAAGAGGCTATAAGGCAAAAAATGAAATATTTCAACATCTTTTTGTCTCGGATATATTTTAAAGAAAAGCAAAAAATTGCCATAGTAAGACCTTGTCTTATACTTATAAATGTATTGTAAAACATTATTTTGTACATAAACAGTGCCCAAAAAGGTGCCCAATCTGAAACAAATTCTTTCAAGCCATTGCACATGAGCAAATAAAATAAAATAGCAAATAGTAATATAAATCCAAAATATGAAAATCCCATTCCTTTAATTATTGAACAAATTAAAATGAATCCGGTTTCATAATTAGTGTTTACTCCCCTATTAACACCAGTAAATATGTATTGCAATACAGCCCCTACATTTGGTGCTCCATTGTATACATTTTCATATACCAGAACATCACTTCCTCCCATACGATAACGAGTTCCTGATATAAAAATCAAAAGCATAATCGCTATAAAGTTAATTATCTTTTTACTTTTTCTATTTGATACGAATCCTAACGAATTAATCCAATATATAATAGTATATATAGCCATTTCTTACTCCACTATTCTATTATTTGCAACAGATGCATATATTTTCTCGATTTTTTCAGAATAGTTCAAAATATTATCATATTCATATGCTCTTTTCTTCGCTGCGCAAGTTTTTTTTCTATAGTATGTTTCATCAGAAAGTAATTCTTCCAACTCTCTAACATACTCTTCTTTTCTTTTACAAAGTTTTCCACATTCATTATTCACAATATTTTTCAATCCACCTACCGTCGAAGCAACGACTGGTTTTCCCAATGCTAATGCTTCAACCGCTGCAAGACCAAATCCTTCCCAAGCAGATGGCATACACATAACTTTTGACTTGCTTAATAAGCCATAGGGATTTGCCTGAAATCCATACAATTTAACATTCTGCGATATTCCATATTCCATAATTTTGTCCTGAACATCTTTTCTGAGATCTCCATCTCCAACAATAGCTATTCTTATTTCAGGATTATTTTTTACAATTTCTGCTACTATATCTATAAACAATAGCGGATTTTTCTGTGCAACTAACCTTCCCAACAAAATAATATCTGATTCATCACACTTTTCACTGCTTTCAGCTTTATTTAAAATGGCGCTCAGATCAATCGGGTTCCCTATTACAGTAGTTTTTTTCACAAACCATTTTCCAAAGACAAACTCATCCATTACAGAATCTGATACTGTTAAAATTTTCTTAAATCGAAAACAAGTTAATGCATAAAGGAACGATTTTACTGAATATCTTTTTATCCAAGGAGAGTTATTATGAAGATGATTAATAACCGGTATTCCATTAGCAGCTACTGCACATATTATCCCTGCTGTAAAATCATGCGCCTGAATAATATCTGGTTTAATGTCTTTGATTGCTTTTCTAATATTCGTAACTGAAACTTTCTCTATCGCATAATGTCTAATACCATATGATTCAACAATTTCCCGAATACTTCCATCTGGAGAAACATATACACTATCTACTCTTTTTTTCAAACTATTAATTAATGTAATTACTACATTTTCCGCTCCGGAGTACGAATTCATGCAAAGAACATGCATTACTCTTATCTTTCTCATATTTTCTCTCCTGCATAATAAATATATTAAAACTAATCCTCATACTTATAAAGCATAGCCATTTTATGCATAACTTCATGAACATCAAATTTCTTCATAATTTTACGATTATATTCTCCCATAGTTAATCGTATTTGTTCATCGTTTAACTCTTTTATTCCATTATAAAAAGCATCCACATCACACGGTTTACAAAGAAAGCCACCTTTTTCATCAACAATCAAATCTACATTACCACGAATTTCACTCACCACGCACGGAAGGCCTGCTGCCATAGCTTCCATTAGTGCAACAGACAACCCTTCTCTATATGAAGGAAATGCATATATATCTGCTGTATTTAACAATTCCACAACATCTGTACGGTATCCAAGTAAATGAAGATTGACATTTAATTTTTTTGCTAATTCCATAAGATACTTCTCTTTATCACCCTTTCCAGCGATAATATAATGTATTTTAGAATTATTCATCTTAGCTATTGCTCTAATTACAACTTCTTGATTTTTATTCTGATTTAATTCCCCAACAGATAAAATCATTAGATCATCTTTACTTAATCCTAACTCAGTACGTTTTGCTTCTGCGTCAAAATTTTGCAAATAGAATTTTGATGTATCAACCCCAACACCAGGAACATACATTACCTTTCCAGCATTCATATGTTTCTGAGCAAACACATAATCTTCCTTATTTATCGTAATTAATACATCGGTAACAAGCGAACATATTTTCTCTATCGGATAAAAAAGTAACCAATTCTTTTTTGGTGCTCCTTTATAAAAATGGAAACCGTGTGCTGTATAAATAACCTTCGTTCCATACATTTTTCTAGACTTTGTTGCTGCAAGGCGTGCTACAACAGATCCTATTGGAGAATGACAATGTAGTAATGTGTATTTATTATCATTACATAATGCTCGTACTATCTCTAATGATTTATTAATTCCTGATATATCCGTAATTTTTCTTGGTATAGGTACATGTGTCACTGAAACACCCTTTTCAGCAAGACAAGCAATTAATTTTTTAATACGTTCATCCGAAATTGTATTACCTTCTTTGCAATTACAAGCTACATCCACGATATACCCCATATCCAACAATAACTGAATATTCTGCATATTAAACTGATCAATCATTGATGCAACGGACGCCAGTATTAATGCTCTCTTTCTACTTTCCGGATTTATTATTTTTTCATCATCCATTTTTTTTTACTATCATCGGTAATTGCTTCTGTATAAATAATGGAATCCTCCAATGAAATATTTTGATATTCAATTCCTGGATAAACAGACATTTTATGTGCATAACAATTATTTCCAAATGCTTTATTTACCAGTCCGGAGATTTTACCAGGAACTTTTTTGCCAACTGCCACACATGGGTTCATTGCTTTTAACAATTTAACATTTTTCCCACTTACTTTTGCAATTTCATGTACCATATCTGCTGTTTTTGTCCATTCTTTATTCTGTGGAAACAATACAACCGCATTTTCTGACCTTTCCTTAACAAGCATGATCTGACATAAAAATTCGCATAAATTATCAATATGAAGCATACTTCTTGCATTATCTACGTCTGGAAATACTGGAAGTTTTTTCGCAAGTTTTGCCAACGTAGGATAATTTCCTTTACTTCCTTTTCCGTAGATCATCGGTGGTCTTAATACTAATACTTTAAATGAATCATCTGCTAAATCTCTCACTGCCATATCGGCCTGCAGTTTTGAATCTCCATAGAAGTTTGCTGGATTCGGAACAGTGTATTCGTCTACGATTTTCTCCGTTCCGTATGGCGCAGATTCTCCATAAACAATCATGGATGACATAAAAATAAATTCTTTTACACCTTCATTTTTTGCTTTTTCTGCAACCTTGATAGTCAAATCCGTATTAACTGCATAATATTTTTCTTTTGTTTCTTCTGACACATTTCCCACATCTGCATGTGCAATACCAGCTACATGATATACAATGTCATATCCTGCAAAATCCGTTTTATTCCATTCCAGATCTAACATATCTAATGTATCAATTTCAAAATTGTCAGCATAATGTTTCATTGCATAACTCTGAAACATTTCTCCAATATAAGAACCGGCACCAGTAATCAACACTTTCTTTTTAGCATCTCGCTCTACTTCAACTGGTTCACCAAATCCAATATGCCCTATTAATTCCTGTGCTGCTTTCCCCTCTGTGTATTTTCCACTGTTTTTCTTCATCTCCCCGGTTCCACCTTCTACCACAGACTCATCTTTTCCAAACACATGTACAGAACCAAGGAAACATTTTGCATCCATTTTAAGTCCCATATTCTGAACATAATCACCATCTAATTTTGCTTTATCTGGAATCTCAAGTTCATCCCGTCCATTAATCTGTGCCCACCCGGTCAATCCTGGTTTTACATCATTGGCACCATATTTATCACGCTCTGCAGTCAAAATATCCTGATTCCAAAGACCAGGTCGTGGTCCGATAACACTCATATTTCCAACAAAAATGTCCCAGATCTGCGGCAACTCATCTAAGCTGTGTGCTCGAAGAAATTTTCCAACTTTTGTAATATACTGATCTGGATTATCCAGCATATGTGTCGGCACATCATGCGGTGTGGACATTTTCATGCTTCTGAATTTATGTAATTTGAAATACTGTTTGTTCTGTCCCATACGCTTCTGTGTAAAAAGGACAGGACCTGGATCATCAATCTTGATTGCCAATGCAATTCCAGCATAAATTGGAGATAACAATACCAAGCCGCCAAAAGACAGTACGATATCCATTCCGCGTTTAACATACTTGTCATAAAAATTAGGTTTATACTCTGAGTCACCAACTGCTTCCAAATGACCTTTCACACCATCTGCATTTTCTATATCATTTTCATCTTCTATAAAAATTACTTTCTTTCCTTCCAAGGGATTCTTCTGCTCTGGTTCATCATCATATATATATTTCTTTTTCTTTTTACTTGCCAATATATTTAACCCAACAAAAGCAATTCCAACTGATACTGCAATCACGCCAGCAACTTTTTTAATTTTCTTTTTATCAATTCGCATTTTTCACCCTCGTACCATTTTAATAAAAATAATTTTCATAGAAAGAATGCAGTCTATTCACATAGCTGCATCTATCAAAAATCATACATATATATCTTCTTTACGACTTACTCGTAATCTCCAACCCCATACAAAGTTCCATCTCCCCTTTTGCATAAGGCAGACTGATCCGCGCCAGTCGTTTGTGTCGATCTATTTTTCTGATCCGTGACTCATAACCAACCAATGGTCCCTGTGTCACATATGTTTTTCCCTCTGCGATATACCCGGTGGACATTCCTATATGATGAGAGTCATCAGACAATCGGCGCAGTAATTCTTCTTCCTGCGTATCTACAGGCGTGACAATACCGCCGGTTGCCAGTATTTTGGATGCCAGCTCATTTCGATTCATTTCTTTCTCAAGTTGTTCACCATTGCTGCTTTCTATGAAGAAATAATCCGGAAAGGAAAGAGAACGTTCCAGATGCCATTCACCCTGATAACGTTTCATTCGGTCGTATGTAAAAGTAAAGACACAAGCCGCTGCCTGTTCAGATAATGTTTTTTTACAAAGCTCCATCAGATTTTGCATGTTCTGATGCGGGCAATACACTACATACCAGATAATGATCCCTCCTTTTTTCGCAGAATACATAAATCTACGAAATAAAGTATATGCCCAATAACTAGAAAATGCAAGAAATAAAACATATCTCGGCATAATGCTCAAAAAGTCGACAATCTCTGTAATGCTTATTGTAATATTTTGTTTTACCTTTTTCTTACATATGAGCAATTATATTTTCTTAATGTATATATTCTCTCATATACATGCATCATTTCATGCTATAGTTTAGGAAAAAGGAGAAATCATTTATGAAAAAATCAGAAAAACTCTTTTCGACATTGCTAGAGGAATGGTTAGAGCAGACAAAGGAACAAGTAAAGCATTCAACATATTGCAAATATGAACAGATTACACGTTTACATCTCAAACCGTATTTTAAAAGCATCGACTGTGCCTTAATTTCACAGGAAATCATCCGGGCTTTTTACGAATCATTAAACCAGGATCCATCTAATGAAAAAAAACTGTCTACCACATCGCTTCGCTGTGTGTGTATGATTTTGAATCGTACGCTCGGCTATGGATATGAACATGGTTATTTACAACTACATCTGAAATTGTCTCCAAAATTATCACGTGACCGTCATCTGGTTCGCGTTTTTTCCAAGGAAAATCAATCTTTACTGGAACAGTATTTATTTGATCATCCGTCTCTGTATGCCTGCGCAATCTTACTGGCCTTGTATTCTGGAATCCGTATTGGTGAGTTGTGTGCCCTGAGATATGATGATCTGAATCTCGCCGATGGCTATTTAAAAATCGTCCGAACGGTGCAAAGATCCGTTGTTATTTCCCAACAAAAAGCAAATCATAAAAAGACGGAATTAGTGATATCAGAGCCCAAAAGCAAAAATGCATACCGATTGATTCCACTTCCAAATTTCATAATTGTTTTTTTAAAAGAGCATTTGCTTTTTTCTGAATCACATCCGTATCTCTTTTCAAAATCTGGAATTACGCCATTAGATCCACGAACGCTACAATATTTTTATAAAAATACTCTGGAGAAGATACAAGTGCCATATTTAAATTTTCATTGCCTGCGGCATACTTTCGCAACCCGATGCATTACTTTGGGATGGGATATTCGAACTCTCAGTGAAATTTTGGGACATGCGGATATCAAGATCACAATGGAATATTATTTCCATTCTTCTATGGAGTACAAGAAAATACAGATGCAGAAATTCAAGCCGTTGATTCAGTGTGCAGGATAAAAAGTTATATATCAGATCAAACAGGGTGGTCAGTAACGTTTTCAGGCGTTACTGATCTTTTTTTGTGTGATAATTTCGCAGATTTATGTATTCTATGAAATTATTTTTACCAGATACTCATGGCATTATTCACAAAAATGAGCCATTTTGGCTTCTACATTCCTTGGATTTTCCCTCTTTTTTCTTTCAAACCAGTAAATACAAGGCTTTCCATAGTTTTCCCAAATAGTGCAACTTGCTTCCAAGATAGATGCAAAAACTTTACAAGAATGGCTGTCCTCAAAACGGTAAACCAATACTCTTATCTTCGACAAAAATAATCCCCGTAGAGAAATGCTTTTACAAGCAATTTCCTACAGGGATATTTTTATTAATCAAAATAATTAATCTGCATTGCAGCACGTACATCCTTCAATGTAGCAGCTGCCTTCTTCTCAGCAACTTCTGTACCTTTTTTCAGGATATCATATACATCCGGAATACGCTGCTCCCACATTTTACGTCTCTCACGGATCGGTGCCAGTTCTTCCTGAAGTACGTTATTCAGGAATTTCTTTACTTTTACATCGCCAAGACCACCGCGGGTATAGTGTGCTTTCAGCTCGTCCAGATTCTGATAATCCGGCAGGTACTCTGCGAAATGTTCCGGTTTACTGAATGCATCCAGATAAATAAATACCGGATTTCCATCAACACGTCCCGGATCTTCTACTCTCAGATGGTTCGGATCTGTGAACATGGACATTACTTTTTTCTTAATCTCATCCGGTTCATCGGACAGATAAATGCAGTTTCCAAGAGATTTACTCATTTTTGCCTTACCATCGATACCCGGCAGACGTAAACAGGCCTGATTGGTCGGAAGTACGATCTCCGGCTCTGTCAGTGTCTCACCATATACGCTGTTGAATTTATGAACGATTTCTTTACACTGTTCGATCATCGGCATCTGATCCTCGCCAGCCGGAACGGTTGTGGCACGGAAAGCAGTAATGTCTGCTGCCTGACTGATCGGATAACAGAAGAAGCCAACCGGAATACTGGATTCAAAGTTTTTCTGCTGAATCTCAGCTTTTACAGTAGGGTTTCTCTGAACTCTGGATACGGTAACCAGATTCATGTAATAGAATGTCAGCTCGGTCAGTTCCGGTACCATAGACTGGATAAAGATCGTTGCTTTCTCCGGATCAATACCACATGCCAGATAATCCAGTGCAACCTGGATGATGTTCTGACGAACTTTCTCCGGATGCTCTGCGTTATCTGTCAGAGCCTGTGCATCTGCTATCATAATATAAACTTCGTCGTACAGTCCAGAATTCTGTAGACGAACTCTTTCTTTTAATGATCCCACGTAATGTCCGACATGAAGACGGCCTGTCGGGCGATCACCTGTCAAAATAATTTTACTCATGTTTCTGCTACTCCTTTACATACCTAGTATTATATGCCACCAGAGCTTTATCGTCAACCAAAGGAGACGTTTATTTCTCCAGTAAATGCCGATATTTTGCCTTCCTTTCCCCGGCTATCCTTTTTGTACCAATATCCATCTTTTTTATATTTTATCTGGGTTCCCTCACTGGTTCCTTCCTGCATTACGATATATTGACTTTCAATATTCTCACAAAACATATTAATCCCTCACTAACACATCTTTGCTTGTCAACTGTTCTCCCGGAAATCGGAACCATATATAATCGTTATAACTTACTCCATGTGTTTTTCGAACTATTTCATATGGATTGTATTCTTTTAATCCCAGATTTTCCAAAATCTCATTGATATCCGCACGTCCCTTTTCCCAACAACGCATTTCAAAAATCTTTCCAAGCTGATATCGCGTCATTTTTTTCTCTGCAAAAAGCTGTTTTCCCGGATTTTCCGTATATTTTGATACTGTAACATTCTTTCCTCTTACATATACACGTGCTGTAATATCATCTTTCCAGTATACTTCAAACGAAAAATTATCCAAAATAGAATCCTGCTTTTTCCTTTTTATATAGCATTTTATCATCTGCTCCAGGCTCTCAATATCTAATTTCAAATTTTTCACTTTTTCTGACAAATCAGAAATCTGCATCTGCTTTTTTTCTTCGTCTACAATACTTCCCGGTTTTACCGCTCCCAGATACTTACTGACCACTTTCCCATTTTCACGATGTTGGGAATAATAGTATAAATCCCCATTGATTTTTTTTATTATAATGTTACTTTTCCTCTCTTGCAGCTGCTCTAGTTTTTTTTGATATTCTGTCAAACGTGCTTCTGCTTCTCTTTTTTGATGAATCAAATCTGTGTATATCATGTTTATATCTTTCATAATCTATCACCCTTTTTATTTTAACATACATATTTATATTTTAAAATATATGTTGGTTATTTTTTCTGTTTTTTATTAAGGAATTGAAACACATCTCTCAAACTGTATGTTACCTTTTCCATTCCTCATATGTTATAATATAGGTGGGTAATTACATCAGATAGAAGATAAAATAATTCCATCTGATATGGTCTCTGGAGAGGGACACGAAACAATACTACTACACCATGGGAAGAAGGTATTTATATGAAGAAAACGATCATTACCATCAGTCGTGAATTTGGCAGCGGCGGTCATTTCATTGGGGAAGAAGTGGCAAAACGCATGAATATTCCTTACTATGACAAGGATATTATTTTCCAGATTGCAGAAAAAACCGGCTATTCAGAGTCTTTCATCCAGGAACAATCCGAATATGCTCCATCGAAGAATCTGTTTGCCTATGCGTTTGTAGGACGCGACCGCACCGGAAGTTCTCTGTCTGATCAGGTTTATGTCGCTCAGACACAGGTAATCAGAGATCTGGCACAGAAAGGTTCCTGTGTAATCATAGGACGTTGTGCAGATTATATTCTGAAAGACGATCCGGATGCATATCATATTTTCATATGTGGAAACGAATCGGAAAAAATCGCACGTACACAGAAGCTTTTCGACTTAAGTGAAAAAGAAGCTCGCAATATGAATCAGGATATGGATAAAAAGAGACGGCTGCATTATGAATACTATACAGACCGTAAATGGGGTGATTTCAAAAACCATTGTATGATCCTCAATACCAGCGTACTCGGATTGGAACGCTGCATTCAGTATATTGTAGAATTGATCGAAGTAGCTGAATAATAATATCTACATAGCTCAAAAGGATATTCGCAATTCGTTTACGCTGTTTGCTCATAGCAAAATAGCTGCTATGCAGCTTATCAGAAGGACATATATCCCCTTCTAAATATAAGAAAGCCCCCTGCTTATTGCTTCACGCAATGATAGCAGGAGACTTTCTTAATTTTGCTAATCCCTGGACTCAATTACCAACAAGATGCCTTCTTCACAGGAAATGGTAGCTGTTTCCGCTTTCAGCTCATTGCTGACTCCGCGGGCAATTCCACTGACCAGTGTAAAATTTTCCACTTCATAAGCAAATCCTTTTAAAGTGATTCCTCTGACTTCCGGAGTAAACGGAAGCAATGATACATATTTTCCAAACTGGTCTGTTTTTTTTAATTCTGCGAATTTATCCACCATGCGGATCCGGTTGTGAGCATCCACGATCTGGCAGGAAACCTTTCTATCCAATGCCAGTTTCAGCATCTGGATATTTCCCATCACATGATCCAGACGTGTTCCGGTGGCACCGATCATAGTAATCGCATCCGCCCCCGCATCAATCGCACGAAGCAACGCAAGTTCCGTGTCCGTCTCATCCTTATGTGTCGGAAACCGCTCCATCCGTTCCAGACAAACCTTCTGGAAATATTCATAAGATTCCCCATCTACAGAATCAAAATCACCCAAAATCAGATTCGGCATAATTCCCGCTTCATGACAGAACTTCATCCCTGCATCTGCACAAACAACATAATCCCAAGTTCTTTCTTTTATATATTTAATCGCAAATTCAGTCTGAATCGTTCCTCCTGTTATAATCAGGCAACGCATAATTCTTCACCTCACGTTTTCATAGTCTATATTGACCGTTGCTCAATACACTGAATACTCATAACCTTTATTGACCGTTGCTCAATGCATTGAATACTCATAACTTTTATTAACCGTTGCACATCAAAGTAAAAACGACAGTGGCGGGTAAGATTTGATTTTCTAAGCGAAGGCATCTTAGCCTTGCGTGACAATCACATCTTGCCTGTCCACTGTCGAACAAAACCTACTGCAACGGTTCCATAAATTTTCCCGTCATAACCTACCGCAACGGTCTCATATACTTAATACTTATGTTCTACTTCTCCATAATATCAAGAAATCCCCGTACATTCTCCTGAATGTCTCCTTTGAACACGGCAGTTCCCGCTACAATAATATTCGCTCCCGCATCCAGAACTTCCTGCACATTTTTCAGAGAAACACCACCATCTACCTCGATATCTGCCTGGCAGTTTTTCTCTTTCATCATCTGCTTGAGATCACGGATCTTCTGTGTTGTATACGGAATGTATTTCTGTCCGCCAAATCCCGGGTTTACACTCATCAAAAGTACCATATCACATTCCGGAAGAATGTAATCCAGTACGGAAAGCGGTGTTGCCGGATTTAATGCAACGCCTGCAAGCACGCCGCGGTCTTTGATCGCATGAATGGTGCGATCCAGATGCTTACATGCCTCCGCATGTACCGTGATCAGATCTGCGCCTGCATCTACAAATTCATCGATATAGCGCACCGGCTCATCAATCATGAGATGTACGTCAAAAATACGGTCGGTACATTTCCGGATGGATTTGATAACCGGAAGTCCGAAAGAAATACTTGGTACAAAGCTGCCATCCATTACATCAATGTGTACGTACTGTGCACCTGCTTCATCCAGCATTTTTACCTGTTCTCCTAAGATAGAGAAATCAGAAGCAAGCAGTGAAGGTGATAAACAATTCATTTTTTTCATACTCCTTATTTTTATCATATTAGCATTTTGTTCTATGCCTGAAATCGTATAAAATGATCAAAATACAATAACTACTAATATTTTCTTTTGTCTTTCAGTTCGTTGTAAATCTGAACGTAGTTATTGTACCGGCTCTGGCTGATTTTCCTTTCTGCCAGTGCCTCTTTGACGCCGCAATCCGGCTCACCGATATGGCTGCATCCGGTAAAACGGCAATTTTGTTCATACTCCATAAATTCCGGGAATAAGGTTCCCAGTGTTTCTTTTTCAAAAAAATCAGATGCCAGTGAACTGAAACCCGGGGTATCAAAAATATAGGTTTCTTCATCCAGCATGATCAACTGGGAATGTCTGGTGGTATGCTTTCCACGCTGAATCTTCTCACTGATGGCTCCGGTCTCCATCTGAACATCCGGTGCCAGCAGATTGATCAGGGTGGATTTACCAACACCTGACGGACCTGCAACAGTTGTTGTCTTTCCCTGCAATGCTTCCCGTAAAGGTGCAATGCCATCTTCTTCTTTCGCACTCAGGAAATACAGCGGATAACCACTGGTCTCATATGCCTCCCGAAGCTCCTGAATCTCAGTCTCCGATGCCAGATCTTCTTTATTAAAACAGATCAGTGTCGGAACTTCCTGCTGCTCCATCATCAGTAAAAATCGATCCAGCAGATTCAGATTCGGTTTGGGTGAAGTTCCCGCAAAGATCACCAATGCCTGATCGACATTTGCCACTGCCGGCCGGATCAGCGCATTTTTCCGCGGAAGGATCTCTACCACATTTCCCGTCTTTTCATCTTCATTGATAATGTCTATCTGTACATTGTCCCCCACCAGCGGTTTCAGTTTCTGCTGGCGGAAGGCTCCTTTTGCCTTACATTCATAGATACCGGATCCTGCTACTGATACGTAGTAGAATCCGGCAATTCCTTTTACAATCTTTCCCTGCTTCATAACCCGTTACTCTTTGTTAAAGTTTACATCCTGGCTCTGTTCCTGGCTTTGCTCTGTGCCGTTGGAATCGGTGTAGTGCCATGTGATCACAATAGTTCCCTTCGGAACATCGATGTCGTGTGCCTCTACCGTATACGGGAAGGAGGTGATACCGCTCCAGGAATGGATCAGATCGCTGCTTTCTGCTTTATACAGCGAGATATCAGCGGATGTAACCGTTACATTTGTCGGTGCTTTTACCGGAGATTTAATATAGTAGGAAATCTTCTCCGGACCACTGCTGACTACGATGGTAATCGAAGCACCTTTTTCTGCATACTGTCCACCGGAAATACTCTGACTGATGACATTGCCCTCAGCAACAGTATCACTGTGTTCTGTAGTTGTTGTGACATCAAAATCAGAAAGTGCTGCTTTCGCGTCCGCCTCGGATTTGCCTCTTACATCTGTAACTTTAATGGATTCTGTTCCCTGGCTGACGTAAATAGTTACTTTTGTGCCTTCTTTTACAGTCTTACCGGCTTTCGGATCCTGACGGATCACCTGACCGGACGGCACATCATTGCTGAATTCAAATTCTCTGGAAACTGTCAGATTTTTGTCCTCCAGTGTTGCCATGGCTGCTTCTGCCGTTTTTCCGGTAACATCCGGGACATCTACATCTTTGGCATTTTCTTCTTCACTTCCGGCAGAAACAGTAACTTTAATCATTGTTCCGGTCTTTACGGTCTCGCCTTTTGCTACATCCTGATCAATGATCTGTCCTTTTTCATAGGAATCAGAAATCTCGGTTCCTGCTTCAGTAACATTTAAGCCCAGTTTTTTCAGCTCTGTTTTTGCTTCGTCCAGTGTTTTTCCTTTCAGGTCGATCATAACAACAGACTCCTCGACATCTTCGGATACAAGGGTGTCATTTTTACTGTTATTTTTCTTTGATCCGAAATGGAACACATCAAAAAAGCTTCCTAAAATATATACCACAATGATTACGATAATGATTGCAACGACAATTCGCATGATTCCAACAATTTTTTCCATCTTGGAATTGAGGAAACGTCCTTCTTCCGCGTCATCATCGTCCTTATCATACTCACTCATATCATCATCGTACTCGCTCATGTCGTCTTCTTCTGGTTCCGGCTCATCCTGTTTCACCGCCTCGGTCTTTTTCTTGATCTCATTGACCTCATCGTCGGTGAGAACACGGGTTTTGTCCTGACTGAACGGAACCAGTGTCACGAAATCCTCATTCGGATTTAACAGTGCTTTTCTGAGATCGATCAGAAGACTCTCCATGGAGTCATAGCGGCGATCCGGACTTTTCTGCGTACATTTCTGGATAATTTTTTCCAGACTGATTGGCAGATTCGGTGCGTATTTGCTTGGCGGATCCATCTCATCCTGCAGATGCTGGATCGCTACTGCAACGGTGCTGTCTCCGTCGAACGGAACACGGCCGGTCACCATCTCGTACATAACGATACCAAGAGAATAGATATCGCTTCGGTTGCTGACATAGCCATTACGCGCCTGCTCCGGAGATGCATAGTGTACCGATCCCATTACATCAGAATGAATGGTATTTTCTGATACCGCTCTTGCGATACCAAAATCGGTTACTTTTACTTTTCCATCTGTGGAAATGATGATATTCTGCGGTTTGATATCCCGATGCACGATATTTTTTGCATGGGCTGCCTGAATACCACGTCCCACCTGGATGGCGATGCTCAGCGCTTCCTTATAAGTCAGCTGACCTTTTTTCTCAATATAAGTCTTTAAGGTAATTCCTTCTACATATTCCATTACAATGTAATGAATGCCGTTTTCACTTCCGACATCATAAATATTTACGATGTTTGGATGCTCTAATACCGCAGCGGACTGTGCCTCTGTGCGGAATTTGCTTACAAAATTTGTATCTTCGCTGAATTCTGACTTCAGCACTTTAATTGCTACATATCTGCCCAGAGCATGGTCCTTCGCCTTGTATACATCGGACATGCCTCCGGTTCCGACCTGACCTACGATCTCGTAGCGGTTCGCAATAAATGTTCCATTATTTAACATTCTGTCACCTCATCTGAATTAGGTTCTATTATAGTAACAGTGATATTGTCTCTTCCACCGTTTTGATTTGCAAGTTCAACAAGCCGTTCGGTTTTGTCCGCCAGGCTTCCGGTTCCATGCAGCACTTCAAGGATGACACTGTCTTCTACCATATTGGTGAGTCCATCCGAACAAAGTACAATGTATTCTCCTGCATGGACCTGTCGTTCAAAAATATCTATCTTCACATCTTCTGATGTGCCAATGGCACGTGTAATGATGTTCTTATTCGGGTGATTTCTGGCACTTTCCTCGTCCATTTTGCCAAGGCGCACCATCTCCTGAACCAGCGAATGGTCTTCCGTGATCTGTTCGATCGTATCTCCGATGATATACAGGCGACTGTCTCCCACGTTTGCCACAATCAGCGTATCCTGATCGATCACGGCAGCAACAATGGTCGTTCCCATTCCTTTCATCTGCTGATGCTCATCTGCATATTCCTTCAGTCTGCGGTTTGCTCTCTGAATACTCTGGGAAAGGATTGCCACCGGGCGCTTCTCCTGATTCTCTCTGATGGCCGCAACAACAGCTTCCACCGCAAAGCGGGATGCAAATTCTCCTGCTTTATGTCCGCCCATTCCATCTGCTACCAGAAAGAGATTGGGCAGATTTCCCACAGCTTCCTCTGAGGAATAGAGATAGTCCTGATTCATTTCTCTCGTTGTTCCAATATCTGTAAGAGAACTTATCTTCATCTTCTAAGAGTCCTGCCTTTCTGAATACCGTTTGCGTAGCTGTCCACATGCGCCATCTATATCACGGCCCATTTCTCTTCTAATAGTAACATTTATTCTGCATTTTTCAAGTTTATTTTTAAATTCCTGCACGGCTTTTCCGTCAGGTTGCACAAAATCACGCTCTTTAATCGGGTTTACAGGTATCAAATTGACGTGACAATTGATGCCTCTGATCAGTTCGGACAGTTGTTTTGCATCTTCCTCACTGTCGTTGACACCTGCCACCAGACTGTACTCAAAAGTGACACGTCTGCCTGTTTCCTCAAAATAATCCCGCAACGCCTCCACCACTTCATGGATCTCATAAGCTTTTGCCACCGGCATCAGTTCCAGACGTTTTTCCTGACTGGAAGCATGCAGGGACAATGCCAGTGTGATCTGAAGGTCTTCTTTTGCCAGATCCCGAATCCGTGGCACCAGACCACAGGTGGATACCGTAATATTTCTCTGGCTGATATGTAATCCGTTTTCGTCGGTCAGCATCCGAATAAACGTCAGCAGGTTGTCATAATTATCCAGCGGTTCGCCGGTTCCCATGACAACGACATTGGAAACACGCTCTCCGGTGTCTGCACTGATCCGGTAAATCTGCTCCAACATCTCTGCCGGTGTCAGGTTACGCACCAGTCCATCTAAGGTTGACGCACAGAAACGGCAGCCCATACGGCACCCAACCTGAGAGGAAATACACACGGAATTGCCGTGTTTGTAGCGCATCAGCACGCTCTCTACCATATTGTGGTCTTCCAGCTCAAACAGATATTTTCTGGTTCCATCGATGGCAGACTCCTGCATGGTCACCTGTTTTAATACCGTAAAAGTGCTGTTTTCCGAAATCTGTTCTCTCAGTTTTGCTGGAAGATTGCTCATCTGCTCCACAGAATCTGCCAGTTTTACGTGCATCCACTGATATAACTGTTTCGCACGGAATTTCTTTTCCCCGTGTTCTAATACCCACTGTTCCAGCTGGTCCATAGACAATGATTTCAAATCTGTTTTTTCCATATTATACTCCGTTCAAGAATGTCTTCTGACATTCTTGCTGCGATCAGATGTGAGGTTTCAGCTCTCATCTGATATTATTTACGATGCATTTTTGCCATAAAGAATCCATCGCATCCCTCGTAAGGGAAGCACTGACGCATCTGCTCCAGTTCAAACTCCGTATGCGTCTCTAAAAATTTATGTACATTTTCTTCGTTTTCTTCTTTTGTCATCGTACAGGTACTGTACAATAACGTACCGTTTGGTTTGACATAACGGCAGACAACCTGCAAAATTTCCTGCTGCAGCGCTGCAAGCTCCTGTATTTTTTGCTCAGAAGCATTATATTTGATATCGGTTTTCGTTCCGATCACGCCAAGTCCGGAACATGGCAGATCCGCAATGACCACATCTGCTTTTTCTTCCGCGGATGCGTCAAACTCCGTTGCATCCCACACTTTTGCCGTCATATTCGATAACTGGCAGCGGTCAATGTTGTCCTCGATCATTTCGACCTTGTATTCTGTCAGATCTCTGGACTCCACATGACCGGTTTCACCGATCATGCGGGCTGCATACACACTCTTGCCACCCGGAGCCGCGCAGACATCGATCACGGTATCTCCCGGCTTTAGTGCTGCCAGCTCCACCGCAAGCATGGATGCGGTATCCTGCACATAAAGCAGACCGTTTTCAAATTCTTCGATTTCATCCAGAGCTTCGTATCCGGACAGGAATAACGCCCTTTTGATCTCCGGGTTTTGTGTAACAGTTACGCCCTGCTCCTGCAAAGATGCCGTAATTTCTTCCATAGAAATGCGGTCCGTATCTACCTGTACCGAAGTCGGATGCGGCTGTAAAAATGCTTCCAGACTCTTTTCACAGGCTTCTTTTCCGTATTGTCGGATAAAACGGGCAACGATCCATTCCGGAACGGAATAGCGCACGGACAGATATTTTTCCGGCTCTTTGTCAGCATCCGGCAGTTTGATCTGATCCAGATTCCGGGCAATGTTTCGCATCACACCGTTGACAAATCCTTTCAGACCGGAAAATCCACGTTTTACCGTAAGTTTCACTGCCTCATTGCAGGCAGCGGAATCCGGCACGGAATCCATATATTTTAACTGATACACACCGCTTCGCAGAATGACTGCGATCACCGGTTTCATTTTTTTTACTTTTGTTTTGGAAAACTGGTTGATGATGGCATCCAGCTCGATCATGCGCTCTAAGGTTCCCTGTGATAAGCGGGTGATAAAGGCACGATCCTGTTTTGGCAGATAACGGTATTTATCCAGCACATCGCGGATGGCGATATGGGAAAATTCTCCATCTCTGGTCACAGCTAACAGGATATCCACCACCAGATTTCTCGTATTGACATTGTCGTTTCTATTATTAATCATCTTCATCTCTGCGTCGTCCTCCAAATAAGATGATCAACCGCAGAAGCTGCAGGATCATAGATGCCGCACTTGCCACATAAGTCATAGCTGCCGCAGTCAGGACTTTTCTCGTATCCCGCAGTTCATTTCCGCCTAAAATACCGGTGCGCTCCAACTGCTGCATCGCACGGTGAGAAGCGTTAAACTCTACCGGCAGTGTGATCAGCTGAAACAGTACCGCCAGGGAAAACATAATGATTCCTGCCTGAATCAGCACCGTACTCATGGAACCGCGAAAGATCAGTCCGATAATGATCAGCGGCCATGCCAGATTGGAACCGATATTTGCCACCGGCACAAAAGCGCCACGAACACGCAGCGGAACATATCCGTTTGCATGCTGGATCGCATGCCCGCACTCATGGGCTGCCACGCCCACTGCTGCAACGGAAGTTGAATTGTATACACTGTCTGACAGACTTAACGTCTTATTCATCGGATTGTAATGATCCGTCAGGTTACCGGAAACATGCTGTACCTGCACGTCATGGATGCCCGCATCTCGCAAAATCCGTTCTGCTGCCATAGCACCGGTCATTCCCGACATGCTGCGTACCCGCTGATAACGGTTAAAGGTACTGTTCATTCGTGCCGATGCGATCAGACAGATAATTGCTCCGATAACTACAAGAATATAAGTATAGTCCATCCAGTAAAATCCATAATATCTATAAGGCATAGTAGTCACTTCTTTCTGCTTAATTTTCAGTTCCCAGTTTCATTCCGTCGCTCAAGGCATTTCCACGCAAAAATGCATCTGCGGTCATTCGTTTTTTACCCTCTAACTGTACTTCTTCCAGCATCAGGATACCGTCTCCGGTCTGCACACCGACTTCGTGTTTTGTCACAACTGCCAGTTCTCCCGGTGCATGTTCCGAAGTTTCGTCTTTTACAGATGCTGCCCAGATTTTCAAAGTCTTTCCATGGAGATAAGTATATGCACTCGGCCACGGATTTAAACCTCGGATCAGACATTCAATCTCTTTTGCCGGTTTTGTCCAGTCAATGATGCCAAACTGCTTTTTGATCAGGGTTGTTTTTGTCGCTGCCTCATGATCCTGTTTTGTATAAGTAGCTGTTCCATTTTCAATAGCTGTCAAAGTACGGACACACAGATCTGCACCAACTTCGCTCAGACGGTCAAACAGGCTTCCGCCGGTTTCTTTTTCGTCCAGAACAACTTCTTCTTTCATGATCATGTCACCGGTATCCAGTCCCTCATCCATGCGCATGGTTGTCACACCGGATACTTTATCTCCGTTGATGA
>OHAC01000855.1_pt1 | contig 30167 bp, 24 predicted proteins | sample 1577051 | NCBI WGS metagenome assembly OHAC01 (sample SAMEA3541499, study PRJEB24748) | human gut metagenome | biome: human gut; feature: human-associated habitat; material: faeces | place: China | collected 2012 | reverse complement strand
AAGAAGGATTTCAGTATAGAGGATGTATTCCACGAAAAGCCTAATGAATTTTCAAGCCCGTTAAAGCAAAAGGCGATGTACCCAGGGATTGCGGAAGATTTCCTTTTTGACCAGCCACAGGGCGTGGTGTTTGGAAGGACAGAGAAAGGATATTTCAAAAAAGAGCAGAAGTATCTGTGCAAGCCGATGGATGCAGCACATTATAAAGATGGCCATGTATTCGTGATTGGTGGGTCTGGCAGTGGCAAGTCCTCTGCCCTGGTCATCCCGTTATTGCTGGCCAGCCAGAATGCCGGTGGATTTTATGTTGACATCAAAGGAGAACTCTGGCGGAAGTCCCGAAGGATGGATGCGAAAGATGTGGTCATCATTGATTTCCAGGACCGGGGGAAATGGGGATGGGATGCGTTGTATCTCCTGAACCACAAAGGAGGACGGGCCACGGACCAGGATATTCGGGAGACTATGGAGGAAATCGCAAACAGCCTGATACCCATATCTGCCAAGGATACAGACCAGTTCTGGAAACAGTCGGGCCGCTCGCTTTTGGTCGGAGAACTGGTTGGCCTGTATAAGCAGAAAAAGATACACAACTTGTCAGAACTGGTAAACGAGATACTGTCCAGGGATGCAAAAGAACTGGTGGAGGAATTACTGGACGGGGCAGCACCGAGGGCTACAGAGACGAAATTTCTTTCTTCGTTCCGGAACCTTGCGGAGGATACGATGTCGGGAATCGTCCAGCAGGAGCAGGAGTCTTTAAAAATCTTTATTGATGAAGATATCCGATATGGAATGGAGACCAATACCCGGCAGGCAAACCCGCAGATGCTTGAGGAAGGAAGGGCAGTCTTTCTGGCCATCCCGGAGGAAAAACTGGAAGTGTACTACAATTTGGTAAACCTTATTATCGCCCAGGTGTTTGGTAGCCTGATAAAGAGGCCGGAAGGGAGCCGGCCAGTTATGGTCGTGATTGATGAGATGGCCCGGATTTGTGCCCGGTGCCCTGTGCCATATTTACATTCAGGAATACTGCTCACTGGAAGAAGTCGGAACATCACCCTGATTTTGATAACCCAGAGTTTTGAAGCCCTGGAAAACGCTTATACGAAAGCCGATATCCAGTCGATGATTGCCAATAGTGCATATCTGGTCTGTTTGGATGTACGGAGTCCTTCCACAGCCAAGACCATCTGTGGGATGGCTGGCACTTACAAGGAAAGGCAGACGACCTGGAGCGGTTCCGGGAAGAACCGTAGCGTCAGCATTTCATACCAAGACAAGCCAATCCTGGAGCCTTCGGATTTGTCCAGGCTGGTGAAACAGGATGAGGTCGTTATCATATCCGCAGATTACGGGTATTGCAAAGCCAGGAAGTGCTCATACTTCAACGATGCCGTCCTGGGGCCGATGTCTGAGAAGGTGCAGCGGTATAATCAGGAGGCTATGGGGATAGAAGGAAAAGAAGAAATAAAAGAAACAAAAAGACTAATGCCAATCCTTCCGGAACGGCCGGAGGATTGTAGAGAAAAAATAATGCGGCTGGCAGAAAAAGGATATGAGACCCTGAGGGAGTCTATCCACCGCCAGTATGAAGGAGGAAAGGAGAAATGGAAAAAGAAGACAAAATCAGACTGCAAAAAGCAATAGAGAAGAGCCTGGGGGAGCAGTGGGAAGTAAAGCCCATCACAGTCCCGAAAGTAAACGGCCCCAGGGATGGATTACGTTGCAGGCATGAAGGGGATAAACATGCCCTGGTCATATATCCGGACGATTATGCAGGGATGCTGGCATCCGGGGAGAGTATGGCGGATATCGGGAGATACGCAGCGGGCCTGGTAGAGGAAAAGAGGACAGCCCTGCCGGAAATCACGGACCTGCCATCCGCGGAGGACTTCCGGAAAGGACTGTTCATCCAGTTGGTGAATGCGGATGCAAACAGGGCACTCCTGGAAAATGCGGTATACGATTCTGTGGAGGATATGGCGGCAGTGGTGCGCTGTAAGGTAGCCGAGGAGGGAGCGTTGCTATATTCCTTCCGTGTGACGAAAGACAGCCTGCCGTTATTCCGGATGGGCCAGAGTGAGGTTTTGGCCGAGGCATATAAAAACACGGCAGCGCAGGAGTTCCAGTTGCGGAATACTGCTGATATCCTGCGGGAGGAACTGGAAAGGCAGATAGAAGCGGGGGAAGTGACAGAGATACAGAGGGAAGTGATGGAAGAGATGCTCGCCCAGGAATCCCCGCTCTATGTCCTGACAAACCAGGAAAAAGTAAACGGTGCCAATGTGATGCTGTGCCCGGAGGCTTTACAGAAGGTGTGTGAAGAACTTGGTGAGCCTTATTATGTCCTCCCCAGTTCCATCCATGAGGTCATGGTTGTAAGGGAAAGTGAGGATATGGACATCGGAAAGATGAAAGAGACGGTAAAAGAGGTGAACCTGTCCACGGTAGAGCCGGAGGACCTGCTCTCTTACGAAGTCTTCCGTTATGACGGCAGGAAACTATCCGTTGCCAGGGAAGATGTCCAAAAAGTATCGGAAACCGTAGACAAGGTAAAGCATCACAAATGGACGATGTAAGGAGGGAGATATGGGAAAAGAAGAAAACCTGACAGAGGCCGTCCGGAGATATCTGAAACTGAGGCCGGGATTTTTCCAGGTGGATGTGAGGACCGGGGACGGAAGGCTGATAGAAGGGCGGAAAAGCATGTGAGGGGCTCAAAATGCCTCTCATTTTTTATGCAGAAAATGTGGCTGGTTGATTTACAAAGGGGGAGGGCAGGAGTAAAATAATGGTATATCTATGAAACAGACAGGAGGAAAACAGGATGAAAAGAAAGAGGATAATTAGTTGTTTCCTGGCAGTCCTGCTGGTATTGGTGATGGCTATGCCGGTATTCGCTGCATCCGGAAAGACACCTTCGGCAGTATCTGTAACGAAGGCTGCGGCTGCTAAAAACTCCGTGACAGTCACCTGGAAAAAGTCCAAGTATGCCACTTCTTACCGGATTTATTACAAACAGGCCGGTGCGAAGAAGTGGACCACGCTGGCAACTATCAGCAGTAAAAATCTGAAGTACACTCACAAATCTTCTAAGAAGTACCCGCTCAAGGGTGGTAAAAAGTACACCTACACGGTTAGAGCGTACAATAAGTATGGAAAGAAATGGAGTTCTTACGACAAGAAAGGTAAGACCGTCACCATCCCAGCCGTGCCGTCTACCGTAAGGGCCAGCGCGAAAGCAAACAGTTATAAACAGGTGACTGTGACATGGACGAAATCCATTAATGCCACAAATTACGTTGTTTATTACCGTCCATCAGCATCAAGCAAATGGACAAAGATTAAAAGCGTAAGTGCGAAGACACCGAAATATGTTCACAAATCCAGTAGCAAATATCCGATTAAGGCGGGCAAAACTTATTATTATATCGTAAAAGGTTATAATAAAACATTCAAAACTTATGGTGGATATTATAAAGACGGAGCTAAAGTTAAAGTCCCTAAAAAGACAGTTTTAAATCCTACTGTAACTCCGTCTCAGCCTCCTGTCACGGTAACACCAACACCAACGAAAAAGCCTACCGCCACACCGCAGCCGACGAAAAAACCTACTCCAAAACCGACACAGAAACCAAAGCCGACGGCTACTCCAAAACCTACTGCTACTCCTGACCCAGAAAGCCCGGAACAGGTAAAAAAAGATATAAAAGAAGTTATCCGGTTAACAAATAAAGTAAGAAAGAAATATGGGAAGAATGCAGTAAAAGAAAGCGCGGCTTTGGATGCCGGAGCCGCTGTAAGAGCAAAAGAAATTTACACAAAATTTAGTCATCAAAGACCAGATGGAACAAATAATGCCACAGCTTACCATGCGGCTGGCGCAGGTAATATTTTAGGTGAAAATATTACAACTGGAAGCAGTCCTGAAAGAGCAGTCGAATTATGGGAAGAAAGCAAAGGACATCTAGTTACACTGATAGACAAACGCGCTACTCATATAGGAGTTGGCTATTATAAAGGCTTTTGGGTCCAGGTATTTGCACAAAACCCTGACCAGAAATTCACGCTAACAGTCGATGCTAATGGCGGATATTTTCCGGATAAAGATAATGCTGAAAAATACACAATACAGGTGCCGGCAGGGATGACGCTATATGCGAAGGATATAACTAAACCAGTAAAAGCAAACGCTACATTTGAAAAATGGACTATCTTCGACAGTACTGAGATTGAAGGAGGAATACGAGATAAAATTCATATGTATGATAGTCAAACGTTAAAAGCCAATTGGACAGACAATAATTCATCCTATTGATGATATAAATACACAGAAACGCACCACCGTATGGCGGTGCGTTATTTGATAATTTGTCAGCAAAGTTAAGCTCTACAAATGTGTATCCTTCCCTGCATACGACGGCTTAAAAACAAAAATATTTACCCGCAAAAATGAGATTGGTTGACAATTCCGATTCCTCTAATTGAACGATACAGTTTAGGCTCTCACCACCCTTTCCGGTGGGGAGAGCCTTTTTTGAAATTTTTTTGTCTTTATTTTTAACGTTTCTTTTCTTTACAACAGCAAATTGTTTACAGTAACCAAAGAAAGGACCGTTTAAAATGTCGTTATCGACGGGCGTGAAAACCGCGGCCAGGCTTGTTGTCCTGCTGGCCATCACACTGATTGCCCGGCAGTCTTTCAGTCCACCACCCCGGCGGCTTCCAAGCGAACGCCCACAAGACCTACTACTTGCTTAAAATCTTTTCTAAAATTTCTCTTATTTCCACCTCGCTCATAGAAGAAGCATCAGGCAGAATCTCCAGCACCATTTTTCCGATATCAACCAGGCGTTTTGTGTAGTTTTTCTTTTCAAGAGCACGCTGGCGGTTCTCTGCTAATTGCTGGCGGTGAAGAGCCTGTTTTGCTTTTAACTGTTCTATTTCTGCAAGTTGCTGTTCAATCGCATCCATTTATCTGCACCTCCTTTTTTGTACGGTCTCTGCGGCTTCGGCTATAGCCTGGACCGGTTTTTCTGCTTTTGTAAGTTTCTGTTCTACTGCGTCAATCATCTCGTTTGAAGTACTGCGTATGGTCTCCAGGCTGGCTTTCAGTTCCTTTACGTCTTTGCCGGAACTCCAACTGGAAATATAGCCGAAAGAATATTCCGAAGTGTCCAGGCCGAGATACTGACAGACAACAAAAGCAATGGATTCTGCCTGCACCTCTGCGGTGTGTTTATCCGGAAGGTCTGCCGAATGGAGTTTTTCATGGGCCATTTCATGAATCAGGGTCTTGAGAGACTGTGCTTCGGAAAGGCTGCTGTCTATGACGATTTCTTTTTGGATGAGGTCATAATATCCATTTGCATCCCCGGATATTGCTTGGAAGCGGACCGGAACCGGGCAGATATCTAGGAGTATATCTTTTATCTGCTTTTGCCTGTCGCTCAGGCTGCCTTCCAGGTTGTGGCAGAGTTCCGGCAGGGGTTCACCTTCCGTCTGCTTGATGTCAAAGGTATATCCAACCTTAAAGAACGGAATGATTCTTTCAACAACTTCCTGCTTGACACTTCCATCGGGAAGAGTAACAGGTCTGCCGTTTTCATCTCTTACGTCTTTTAAGGATTGGGATTTGATTGATGAGGGGCAGATGATTTGGATTCCGGATTCTCCCTTTTTGACCTGACGGTTCAGAGACTTCCAGCAGGTATAACTTGCACACAGCGTGGCATCCGGTCTTTGTCTGGCAATCAAAATCTGGTTATTCAACGAGTAATTGTGGAGGTGCGACATCTTGGAAAGAAAAGCCCTGTACTTGTCCCCATCCATAAAATCTTTGATGGACTGCTCCAGGCCCGCAGTCAGTTCATTCAGGGCTTCCTGCCTGGATTTGGATTGTTTTTTATCTGTTTTTTTCATATAATATTGCCTCCTTTGGATTTGGGTAATATTAATATGAAGAAAAGATGGTGGGGATAAAAAAATTTGCGGGTTTTGGTGTGGAGGGATGGGAGAAGAAAAAGAGATGGACAGATTTGGGTAGCAATATGTATTTTGAAAGGTTCCGTTTTGGTCTAAGGTATGATATAATCGCTTCGTTGTCCAACCGAGACCCGGCAACGGGAGGAGGTGAGAACTATAAGCGAAATAATAATTACCTTTATCGTTACCGTCGCGGCAGGTGTGACTTGCCATCTCATCTGCAAATGGCTAGATAGGAACGACTAGGACAACAATAGCCTGATGGATACTTGACCATCCTAAAAAACAAGAAGAAGCCCTCGGTTGTAGTGCAAGTACAGCCGGGGGCTTCGTTCTTTGCTATAAGCGTTTAATAATTACCTTTTGCCTACTGGCATTATATCATATGCAAATCTGAAAATCAATATACCGATAAATGTGAAATCGGGAATCATCTGCATCACATATCGTGAAATATCACAAGAACTTTTTACAATAGAATCATCCTGTTTTTGGTCTTGAAAACGGTTCTGGGGTGACGGCTGGAAGACGGCAGGGATAGACACAGCCGGAGGTGGTGGATAGTACACCATAATAATGGTGAGTATATGCGCCCTTCCTCTTAATAAATCTGTAGAAAATCATTCTTTTTTAGGGGTATCGGCAGTCGTTCCGGCTGTTATAATCTTGAAATCTTGGTAAAGATGGTGGTCCCGGAAACGCGGTGATGGTGCTTTCGGAAGTTCGGTGATGGTGGTCCCGGAAATGCAGCGATGGTGGTTCTGGAAGTGTTGGTATGGTGGCTTCACAAATGCCAGGATGGTGTTTTGCAGAAAACACTGCAATGGTGGCTTTGTAAATGCAGCCATGGTGGTCCCTCAAATATTAGTATGGTGTTTCTATCTTATCCAATCAATCCTCTGTAGCATCGCTAGGAGCCTCCGACTCTGTAGCATTGAAATCCTGGGCTTGCTGTTGGTTAAAGGTCTTGATACATTCAAGCGCAAGGTTATACCACCGCTTGGAGTTCTTCTCTGCATTGTCTGCGTTTTTCTCAGCATAATAAATTTTTGCGGTCAAATTGCTGGTCTCTACCAGAAGTTTGTTGTATGCGTTCTGTAAATCTGAAAGTTGTTTCTTGAGAAGTTCATTTTCGGTCTGTAGAGCAATCAGTTGACGGTCAGGGGACGCTTTGTGCAATGGCATCCATATGGATTCGTCTAAGGGCTTGGTGTTTGTTTGGGGTGGGTTTTCCTTAGAAGTATCCTTTTCAGCAACAGAATCTTTGAAAGGCTGGACTACGTGGTATTTTGTTGGGTTAGATTTATCTGTAACATAAATGAGCATATCTTTGAGTTGTTCCGCAATGTTGTTGGCATCGCTATCAATCTGTGCCTGAGGTCTCCGGTGCTCGTTTAGAAATTCTACAGCGAAGTCGTCCAGGTATTTAGTCTTGTTCCTTATCTGGATATGGCCCAGGAGGTCACTATCCTGATATCTAATAACCTGGCGTCTGACCGCTTCATATGTGATTCCCTGGCTGTTCGCATATTGGGGAAGAGTGGTCCCGATTTCATTATCACAAGTCCATGAATGGGTATTTTCCATAAGTTTTTGTTCCTTTCACAGTACTTTTTTACTTGGTGAGTACATTGTAGCATATGATAGTGCGTAAATCAATACAAATAATAGTTGCACAATGTAGTACGTGTAAAAATAAAGAAAATATGAAGTATAAACGGATTTACGAAAATATGTTGACACAACGTAGCATGAAGCGTATTATAAAAACAAATCACGAAACCACAAACTATCAACATGATTTTTACGCATATTGATTTTATCTCATGAAAGAACAGGAGGAGAAGATTATGAGTGAGAATTTAAACATAGATGCAGCAATGCTGAACCAGTTGCCGCCGGAAGTGCAGGCGTTAATCAATATGATAAAAGGAGGGCAAAACGCAGCCGTTCCACAGGCAGGACCGTCTGAAATGAATAAAAAGGAAATACCGGAGAATCCCGGATTACAGGATTACACAGAACTGTATTGCGATTGCTTCAAAAAAGGAAAAATCGGATGTGTGACAAGAGCGGAGCAGTTCGGTGATTCGGATATGTACCGAATCTTGTTTAGTGTAGACTGTGGAGAGATTAGGCGGAATGAAGTACAGTATCAGTTAGAGATGCTTGCAAAGGAATTAGGCGGAACGGCCCTGGCCCATAAATTCAAAAAAAATTGTATAGTAGCGAAAAAAGAGGCAAAAGAAAGAGAAAAACAACAAAAGGCGAAAGAGGAACAGGCAAGAAGGATAAAAGAGCAGGAAGAGAAAGCCCGGAAAGATGCAGAAGGAAACAAGACCCAGTTTTCAAACCTGCCAGAAGGATGCCAGAACATGTACATAGGAACCGAATGGATTGCCGATGATGATGGGGTAAGAAAATTTGAGCAGAGCGGCAATACCATGAAAAGGGTTGAAGCCTGTATGTATCCGATTCTTGTGACAAAACTGTATCGTCCGTTGGATAATGCAGATGGAGCGACGCGCAGAATTGAGTTGAAATTTGGCAGTGAGGAAGGATGGCAGACAGCAACTGTTGAGCGTGAAGTGATAGCGAATGCAAATAAGATTATTACACTGAGCAATAGCGGGGCAGGAGTAACGAGCGATAATGCCCGTCAGTGCACAAATTTTATGGCATCCATGTTGAAAGAGTCTTCCAGGAGAGGAATGCTTAGAATCGTAAACACATTGAATAAATTAGGGTGGGATAAGGATTTTAAAAACTTCCTTCCATATACAACGGAGGATTTTGTTTTTGAAAGACAAAATGATATGCCGGAATTGATGGAAGCCCTGAAAGCACATGGAAATCGTACTGCATGGTATAAGAAGTTCGAGGAAATCCTGGCACTTGACTATGCACCTTTTAAATTAGCAACAGCAGCGGTCCTTTCTTCTGTGATACTGCCGATGTTACCAAAACAGGACAGTTTTGTAGTTGATTTATATGGTGGGTCAGGGTATGGAAAAACGGCGACTCTGTCTATCGTAACGACAATCTTTAGCAGTATGGATGACGGAGGAATTCTGATTGATTCCGATAATACACAGGCTTATCTGGAAATCTCCGCGGATACTTTAAACAATTTTCCTATAATCATGGATGATATGTCAAAAGGGGACCAGGAGAAAAAGAGAAAATTTCAGCAGACAGTCATGATGCTGGCGAGCGGGCGTGGACGCAACCGGGCAACGAAGGATATGAAACAAAAGAAAAAATACAAGTTCAAATTAACAGCCCTCGTAAGTTCTGAACAGAACGTAACAATGGGCTGGACAACAAATGGCAGTGTTTACAGAGTGATTCCAAAACAGGTGACGGAGAGATTGCCGTATCTTGACAAAAAGAAATATCCAGACCTTGAGAACATAGAAGACATCATAGCATTTTTTCAGAACAATTATGGATTCTGTGGACGGGAATTTGTAGAAAAAGTAAAAGAACTCGGCCAGGAAGAAATCATTAAAAGGAATGGGAAAAATCTTGAAAGAGCAAGGAAATTAGCACGGGACAATGGAAGAGAGGGCAGACAGGCGACCAGCATTGCGGTGCTGCTCACTGCATATGAAATCGCAACGGAATTTCTCTTTCAGAATGGAAGTGAGTTCACAGATGAGGAATTGCTGGATATCATGGTCAAGTCGGATGATGTGGACCAGTACATGAGATTTTACAGAAGCATTATTTCCCAATGTGTAAGCAGCCCTGGAAAAATTGAAGGATTCACTGACCCAGAGGATATCCGAGGGGAATATTGGGGCATTTATAAGGCGAATGACAAAAAGAATACAGAGTCTGGAGAAACCTTATCAATCTTTCCGTATATATTGGAAAAATGGGCGAAGGAGTCAGACCTGGACCTGAATTTATTTTATAAGGAAATGCGTGACCGGGGATTATTATATTCGGATAAGGATACAAACCAGACGAAAACAAATTCTCTGAGGACTGGCAGGGCTGAGAGGGGCATAAAGTTAAAGATGCCACATTATGAGGTGGAGAAGGAACAGCCATCGGAGAGGAAAGAAAAACGGACAACCGGGTCAGCAGTGGCGGAATTGCAACAGATTAAATTTCAGACAGTAGAAATGGATGATGAAGATATCCCATTTGATTAAAGGAAGACGTCCTGGCATAAACGCCAGGGCGTTTTTTGCGGGCGAATTGGTGGCGACAGAGAAAGATTCCCAGATTTCCAGCAATCCCAGGAGAAAATGATGGCTCTATACAGAAAAAATAAAAAGAGAAAAACTTATTTATTCATTTTATTTTTCTTCATATAGAGTATGTCTTTTTATCTGGGAATCTGGGAAACTTAGAATATTATAATAAATATATACAATATATGGTATATAAACATATGAACTTATACTGTATTTAGATAAAACAAACGATTTATATTCCCAGATATGGATGGGAATGACTTGGGAGGGATTGGGAATACCGGTAAGATACTGGCACCGGCAGGATATGAGCCTTGTACGAAAAAACACTTTCGCAGCCGATAAGTTATCGGGGAACCGGTACCGTATCACAGTCGCCGAGTTGGTTTTCGTGCCAGAGAACCACAGCCATCCGGTAGGGATAACCTGACAACGGCGCAGGCCGCCAGTAACTCCAAGTCTGCCAGTGGAATTGTCTATGGGAACAGGCCGTCCGGGTAAGGCGAAATGTTCCCGCAGGTGTTGATGAGTACAAGGCATACAGCCCTGCCATTCGCCGTAAACCTTCTTATATATAAGCAACTCCCCAGACGTTATCACGTATATTCCAGTCACCGACCACAAGAACCATCATATCTGACAATCGTATCCGGTACATCTATATAAATCTAATCGTATCCATAATCCTGTCCGCAGCCCTTATCATCAGGCCACTCCAAGCCCCTTGCTGGTTGCATCCTTAATCATCCCCCGATGTCTTTAACATATCGCTACCATCCTTGCCTATGCTGTGGCCTGCCCTTGCCATAACATCACCATCCCCACTGCGGCTGTTTATAGCCCTGTCTGCCACAATCTCTGTACAATTCTCTGCATCGCTGCTCTGTATTTCTTCCCTGTCGCCGGTCAACATCTCCGCAGGCATTATCCCAGGGCATCCCGGGGCCGCCGTTCCCAGCCAATTGTTCTTCCATACATCTCTCCCGATGCCATAATGCGTCCAGCCGCATCCTCTGTTTCTGCTCCTGCCCTCCGGTTCTCAAATCCTATCCAGCCCGCAAATTTTCCCGCGTTTCAGCCTTCTCCGATGCCATTTCCACCAGCCGAAAAATAATCCGCAAAAAAATACGCCTCCGGATTTCCTCAACATATAAAGGATAACGGAAGGGAAAAGAGAAAACCGGGAGGTGAAATCCATGAAGACATAAAGAACATTCCGTCATGCGGATGCCGGAAATGTGCCGTGGCACAACAAGGGCTAAGAAAAATCAACGAAAATCCGCACGCCCGCATCGTTTTTCCAGCAGGCTATATATGTAAGCGATTAAGAGTTGCGGAGAACAGCAGTCAATATAGAAATTTGAAAAGGAGAATACATATGAAAAACAGATTTTATTATGGAGTAGAAGTGAGCAGATATGGTGTTGAGAACAACAGGGTGGACATGGAAACACTGTCACAGGTGGTTGGCGGAGTTCTGAACAATGAAATCATCAAAAAGACGGCTGCCAGTGGCCTGGGGACCTGGCAGATAGTGAACGGCTCACTGTATACATTTTTTGATACCGATGGGAATGAATACACCAATGAAGAAGCACTGGAGAGAATCCAGGAACTGGAAGAGATGATTGAAGAGGCTGATGAAGACCAGAATGCAGCGATTGAGGCCTGGAAAGCAGATATTGAGAGCCTTGACCGGCCGGAAGAAAATACAATCTATCAGTATTATATCGTATCCAGGAGAGGCGCAGAACTGCTGATGGAAGAGACCGACGAAACCGTATTTTTCAATCCGGAGTTGGATATGTTCGTATGGGGAATCACCACTTATGGGACTGCATGGAACTGTTTATTAACAGGAATCCCCCTTGAAAGACCGGGACAGGCTGAGTAACCAGCCTGCTCCCCTCCTGAGGAGCCTGTAAAGGATAAGACACACGGTTTTACACCACGAAAGGAGATACCGATATGAGACCATTAAGAGAAGTTTATAGTGACATCACAAACCTGAAATGCAGAAAGGAAATCCAGAAGGCCTATGATGCGGTACGGGACAGATATCAGGTGTTTGAAAAGAAAGCCCGGAAGAGTGCAGAGGACACGCGGATGTCCATGGTACGGGACCGGATGCAGGCATTGGTACAGCAGGGAGTGATGATGAGTACGCTGTCCGGAGAAGAGGTCATGGAGGAAAGTCAGAAACGGCTTGATAAGGAATGCACACAAGAACTGGCTGCCGTCAGGGAGGTCAATACAGAGTTCATGAGGGTATGGGGAAAAGCACTGCTGGAATACCCGGAAGAGAGCGTGAGAATCTGTCAGTTGGGATGGAATGTTGGCGAAGAATTGAAAAGAAACGATATCCAGTATCTGAACAAAGAAAAGATGTGGAATGGCCCGGATACGGAATGAATCCCGGATATCTGGAGACTGGGGCGGGCTGGACCGGCAGCCTGCTCCCGATGAAAAGATGGACCCGCAAAAAAAACAGACGGGATGATTCTTTTGACATATAGATGATACAACCGGTAAGGAATCAGGACGAAAGGAGATTTTACATATGGAACAGAAACATACTACCTGGCACGGAGCGGAACTCACTCCTGTGGCGATAAAGGCAGGCTTCGTAGACTATTTTGCTGCGGCAGAAGCAGTTGACGCAGAGTACTACGACATCAATGCCGAAGATGAGGGGACCTGGGAGTTGGTAAATGGCGATGAACTGTATTTCAGGGACAGCGATGGTGAGGCCTATGGTTCGGAGATGGCTATGGAAAGAGTCCGGGAACTGGAGGCGATGATTGCCGGGGCCGAAGAGGACCAGGACACTTCCAAGTGGGAGAAAGACATAGAACTGCTGACGACGAGATGTGAGGTCATAGAGCCGTGTGAGTATTACCAGGTGCCAGAGGAAGGGGCAAGGATACTGCTGGATGAATCCGAGGAACTGGTCTATTACAACGCCAGGCTGGAGGTCTATGTATGGGGTATCTGCCACCTTGGGCTGAATTGGAAACGGGTGCTCACGACTATCCCGGTCCGATAAGAGTTATAGACCGGTAAAGACACTGGCAGGCTGTACAGACGGCCTGCCCGGATAAAAATGTTACATACCAAAATTTATACGTAAAAAGGAGATTATATTATGATGAAGAATCCAAAAGAATGCGTTTGTATCCAGAAGAACCAGACATTTTTTGTGCTGAATGAGTTGACCATACCAGAATGCAAGGACGGCAGCGAGCCGCTGACCTTCCATCACGATACGTTCAGCCGTTTTAAATTTGTCCTTATCAGCAAAGAAAAGAGACCGGCCACAGCCAATGTGCCGGTAAAGGAACTTCCGGCCATCTTCCAGAAAATCCGGAACCTGAGCCTCCGGGATATGTTATCGGTACAGAAACAGAAATCTGAGCCGTCAAAGAGCCCAGCATACACGACTACGATTAATGCAGGGACATTAAAAGGAAAGACTCCGGCAGCACTGCTCCTGGAGGATGCACAGACTAATAAGAGGCTGTTAATCAACCAGAAGAACTGGCTTGAGAGCAATTTAGGCAGGTATCCAAGGAACGCGGCACAGATAACAGCAATCGAGGATGCTTTGAGACTATACGAAGCAGGACAGTTGGATGCGGAGGAATCCAAGGCTGGATTCCAGGCAGAGACGGTCTACAGTTCCGGCATGAGGCCCCTTATCCGGCGGAAACACGGTGATAAATACTTTGTGTATGAAATCACTATCCGTTGGGACGGAGCCTCTGAGAAACCGGTAGAAATTGATATCCGGAATTACTATGCACCGGTCGCGAGGACGGAAAAAGGCCTTTTGAATGTAAAAGCAAAGGAGCGTGAAGGGGAAATTCGGAATGTGATATCCCTTACCCTGGAAGAGTGGCTGTGGGTGGAACATATGCTGGAAAGCAATATCCGGACCTTTGAAGACCTGTATGCACGGAATCATTACAAGCAGGCATACGAGGCAGAAAAGGAACTCAGGGAAGCACTGAGGAAGGATAGGGCATCATAAAAAGTTGGCACAGAGGGCCTGGAAACGGGCTCTCTGTACCGTATTAAATAGAGAGCCGGGTTATACCGGTTCTTTTTTATTTACATTAAAAGATGTGTTCATAGATATTTTGAAAAAAGACTCGCAAAAAACTAAGGCCATACCATTTTTTCAGCATGTTGTCTTCAAACAATAGAACGGAGGCAACTTTTATGGAACTTACTGTTGAAATGATGAAAAAGTTATTAGATTCTGCTATAATTAATAACGAGGACGTAGAGAGAGCCCAGATAGAAACAATTAAGGAGGCTCTCATGAATAAATATGGCATAAAAGCACCAAAACTTACACAGAGAAAAAATAGAAAAGGATATGTATGTAATATTCCGGGAAAATATGTTATTCCAGGTGGACCTAAAAGGCCACAAGTCAGTGGCAGTACACAGGCGGAGTGCCTAAAAAATTTTTATGATTACATAGAAAAATCGGTGGTAGGGACATATGATAAAAATATGACTCTGCAAGATGTGTGTGAAGAATGGCTTAGAAAAAAGAAAGGTGAGATAAATGAAACAACACTGGATAGGTATGATTCCATCTATCGTAATCATCTTAAAGATACCGAGTTCTCTAATCTGACATTAAGAAAGATAAAAAAATTTGACTGTGACGACTATATTAAAACGTTGTATCATAAAAAACTTGCATATAGAACGGTAAAAAACATAAAAACTTTAGTATCTCAGGTGATGCATTATGCTATTATGCGGGAATATATGAATACAAATTATATGAGTTATGTAAAAATCAATGCTAACTTGTGTGCTGTTAATGAATACAAAAAGGAAGCCTGGACTGACGAGGAATTATGCATTATCCGGAAAAAATCACTAGAAGAATGGAATGAACATAAGAAATATAGATTTTCTGCCGTTATTATGTTATCTGCTACAACTGGATGTAGAATAGGTGAATTACTGGCAGCAGATTGGTCTGATATTGATTTTGAAAAGAAAACGTTTACTATTAATAAAAATTATGTCAATTATAGAGATGTAGATACAGGAAATTATGTTACACAAATCAATCATGGGAAAAATGTTGCTAGTAGGAGAAGTATAGACCTGACGGATGAGGCTGTTTTTTGGTTTAAAGAAATGAAACGCCGTAATGACCATTTGGGATTATATAGCGAACATGTTATAGTATCACGAAAGGGGGCTCGTCTAAAACACAGGGCTATTGATGCAAGAATAGAAACATTCTGTAATGCGATACATATACCGTATAAGGCATCTCATACGGGTAGACGTACTTATGCTACTGCACTTAAAGACTATGGGGTTCCGATTAGCGAAATTAGTGCAGACCTGGGACATAGCAGTATTTTAACTACACAGGCAATTTATTATAAACGTAGAAATTCACGTGAAAAAGCATTGGGTCAAAAAAATGCAGCGTTTGTGGCAACACTTGGCAACACCCCATCATTGGAATAAACCCGCATAATATAAGAAAAAATGGTCGAAAAACAAAAAATATTGTACATTGTGTCGAAAAATGTTTGATATGAAATAAACAGTATTGACAAAAACTTAACTTTTGTGTAAAACTATCACATACCAATTATTTTAGAAAGGCAGGCAGTTAACGATGGAGCAGCAGATTAAACTGGACGAGAAAAGTGCTCAGGAGTTTGTCAGCGCAGCCAGCAAGTGTAATTTTGATATTGATGTATTTTACAATCGTATCATTATTGATGCAAAGTCTATCTTAGGACTTCTCAGCTTGGATCTGACACAGACACTGACAGTGAAATGCTATGGTGAGGACGAGAAATTTAAACAGGTTCTTTCCAAGTATGCAGTGGGATGAGGAAAATATGAAAAAAGGGAAACAATAATAAAAGGGCGCAGTTCACGAAAGAAAAAGCAGAACATGCGTCCTTTTTTATTATATGAAGGGACGGTTCCAAGGATTTTATGGTATAATCTCTGGAAGAGAAAGGCTGATTTCCGCATGACGGAATATGAAAGCGGACAGTATCTGGCAGGAGCGAAATTAATGGAGAAAGAGCGGGTCCGGATTTCTGTGAGAAATCTGGTCGAATTTATACTTAGAAGCGGGGATCTGGATAACGGCCGGGGTACCGGGGATAAAGAAGCCATGCTGAAAGGCGGCAGGATCCACCGAAAGATCCAGAGAAGCATGAAAGGGGATTATCAGTCAGAGGTTTCCCTGAAAAGAGAAAATGAATATGAGGATGTGATCATCCAGGTGGAAGGCCGCGCTGACGGGATATTTACAGAAGAAGGACAGGTCTTTATTGATGAGATCAAGGGAACTTATGGAAATATTCAGGCCATGGAAGCACCGATTCCTGTTCACCGTGCACAGGCGATGTGTTATGGCCTGATCTACGGGGAGAAGGAAGGCCTTAAGCGGATTGGAATCCAGATGACATATTCCCATCTTGATACAGAGGATACCAGACGATTCCGGGAGGATTTTTCCATGGAAAAATTGCAGGACTGGTATCAGAAACTGCTGGATGCTTATCATAAATGGATCGCATACTCCATTTCATGGAAAAAACAGAGAAATGATTCCATGACAGACCTGCAGTTTCCTTTTCCGTACAGAGAAGGTCAGCGGGAAATTGTCAGTGGTGTGTATCATACTGTTTCCAGCGGCCGTACACTTTTTGTACAGGCTCCTACAGGCGTTGGAAAAACCATGTCAGCTGTTTTTCCGGCTGTACGTGCCATCGGAGAGGGAAAAGGTGAGACGCTTTTTTACCTTACAGCCAAGACGATCACAAGAACAGTAGCAGAGGAGGCTTTTCGTATTCTGCGGGAGAAAGGCCTGAAATTTAAAGTGACCTCCATTACAGCCAAAGAGAAGCTGTGTTTTCTTGATACGCCAGAGTGTACCCCGGAGAAATGCCCTTATGCAAAGGGGCATTTTGACCGTGTGAATGATGCGGTTTATGAATTGTGGACAACGGAAGAAGTATATTCCCGGGAAGTGATCCGGGAACATGCTGAGAAATGGCAGGTATGTCCTTTTGAGATGTGTCTGGACCTTTCCATCTGGACAGACGGAGTGATCTGCGATTATAATTATGCCTTTGATCCCAATGTACATCTGAAGCGGTTCTTTGGAGATAACATTTCGGGGGATTATATTTTTCTTATTGATGAGGCTCATAATCTGGTGGAACGCGGCAGGGAGATGTACAGTGCCGATATATACCGCGGGAATATTGTAACACTGCACAGAAAAGTCCGAAGATTATTTCCGAAGCTTGCCAGGACTCTGGATAAAGCTAACCGCCAGATGCAGGAGTTGGAAGATAATCTGGGAGAGAATGGAAGTGAATACCAGGTGCTTGCAACCCCGGGTCCTCTGCCCCTTACATTTCTTACAATATCCGGCCAGCTGGAGGAGATTCTTGAAGATAAGAATATGGAGGAAGAACTTCGTAAGGAGATTTTGGAATTCTATTTTACAGTGAGGGATTTCCTTAATGTATCGGAACTTGTGGATGAGAACTATGTTGTATACACAGAGAAATGCGGGGAAACGGATTTCAGGCTTCGGCTGTTTTGCGTGAATCCGGCAGTAAATCTGGGAGAATACCTAAAAAAAGGAAAAAGTACGGTATTTTTTTCCGCAACACTTTTTCCTATGCTGTATTATCGAGAACTTCTTACAACAGATCAGGATGCTTATGGAATTTATGTAAGATCACCTTTTCCAACAGAGAACCGTCAGATCATGATCGGCTGTGATGTAAGCAGCAAATATACACGAAGAAATTACTCAGAGTACCGTAAACTTGCAGAGTACATTGCCAGATGTGTGTGGCAGCGTCAGGGAAATTATATGATATTTTTTCCGTCATATAAATTAATGGAGGATGTATACCGGGTTTATGAGGAGGGATTTTCCGCAGCTTGGGTTCGCTGTATCCGGCAGAGCTCTGATATGACAGAGCGTGCACGTGAAGAATTTCTGGAAGAGTTTCAGAGCAGAGAAGGGACGCTTGTGGGGTTTTGTGTCCTTGGAGGGATTTTCTCCGAGGGAGTGGATCTTACAGGGGAGAGTCTGATCGGTGTAGTGATCGTGGGAACAGGACTTCCGCAGATTGGCAGTGAGAGAGAGATTTTGAGGGAATATTATAACAGGAAAAACCATGCAGGATTTGATTATGCCTATCGTTATCCGGGAATGAATAAAGTGCTCCAGGCTGCCGGTCGTGTGATCCGCACAAAAGAAGATAAAGGTGTGATCCTGCTTCTGGATGACCGTTTTCTGGGACGGGATTATGAGGAGATATTTCCACGGGAATGGAGAGACCGGAGCATCTGTAGACTGGACACTGTAGAGGGAGCACTTAAAAATTTCTGGAAGCGGTTTACTTGACAGAATGGGGAAATCCGATATACTTATAGAGTCTTTAAAAGAGATAGTTACTGAATAATCAGAATGATGAAAGAGAAGTATATGAGACATAAAAAAATATACAAAGCACTGGCAATCTGCCTCACTGCGTCAATGCTCACCCAGACTGTGACTGTGGCAGGAGCACAGCAGACAACACAGGGAAGCCTTGGTTCTGTTACAGAGGAGTCCCAGATACTTCCCATTCCCGATGGAAGCGGGAAATATATATTAAAAAGCAGCGGATTTTACTGCCTGAATGAGGATGGTACAAGCGATAGTACACCAGCTGTTCATTATTTCAATCATTTTGTCATCGATGGAACTGTGTTTGACGGTTATTATTATCATGATGAAAACGGCAGATTTGCAGCAGGAAATTCTTATATGGTTCAGTTAAAGAATCTTACGGCAGTGTCCGATGATGGAAACGGCGGGGAGATTTCTTTTGATGGACTCTATATGGTGAATAATCTGGGAAAATTAAGTGCAGCACCTCAGGTACGCTATATGGATGATCTTGTGGTGGATAAGACGACTTACAATGGCTTTTATTATTTTAATAAATACGGAAAAATGGTTACAGATAAGGGAATCCATGATTTGCAAATGAGTTCGGCAGGTCAGATGTTTGACGGCTATTATTACTTTGGCGGTGAGAACGGAGCACTGGTACAGGAAGCGGTAGAAACACCGGAAGGATTTCCTGTTGATGAGAACGGCAAGGTGGAAACCAGGAATCTGGGAATGAAAGGTCTGAAAACAAGGATTACAGAACTTCTGGACAGTTATGAAGGAACCTGGAGCGTTTATGTGAAAGATCTCAACGCGGATAAAAAGTTTGAGCTTAACAGCCAGTTGCTGTATTCAGCTAGCCTGATCAAGGTTTTTGTGATGGCGCAGACTTATGCAAATATGGATGCTGTGCTTCAAAATGAAGCGGCTAAACTGAAGAAAGATGTTTCAGATCCGGCTGTATCAGCGAAGGTGAATGACCTTCTATGGAATATGATCACAGTCAGCGATAACGAGTCCTTTAACGAACTGGTGCGGCTGCAGACAGCTACTGGTGTATTTAAGGACGGTGCAGAAGCTGTGAATGCTTTTCTTGCAGAGAATAAATATGCAGATACATCGGTGCAGCATATTCTGAGCCCGTCAGCTTCGAAGGATGCAGGGCTTGGTGGAAGAAACACCACTTCTGTAAAAGACTGTGCGCAGCTTCTGGAAGGGATATACAATGGAGAATGTGTATCAAAAGAAGCATCAGAGGCGATGATGAACCTTCTCATGAACCAGCAGGTAACGACCAAGATTCCGAGTGGTATTTCCGCATCTGTAGAGATTGCCAACAAGACAGGAGAGACAGACACAGATCAGCATGATATTGCCATTGTGTATGGTGAGAAGACAACATATATTCTCTGTGTGATGTCAGAGAACTGCCAGGCAGGAGATGCTGTTTCCCATATTCAGGATATTTCCGGCATTGTTTACAATTATCTGAACATGCAGCTTGACCAGAAATGATATGTGAGCTAAAATTATAGCGTTCTGTGAAAGCAAAGATTTATTTCTGACGAGCTGATTTCATGGACTATTATTAAGAATACCTGAGCAGTTACAAGGACAGCTCACAAAGAGAGGAGAATGTATTATGACAACAGTACATACAGACAATGCACCGGCAGCGATCGGACCATATTCCCAGGCTATCATCCATGGAGATACTCTTTACACATCCGGGCAGATTCCGGTAGATCCGGCAACAGGTGAAGTTGTCGGAACAACGATTGAGGAGCAGGCTGATCGTGTGATGGAGAATCTTGGAGCAGTTCTTGAAGCTGCTGGTACCAGCTATGAGAAAGCTGTCAAGACTGTATGCTTCCTTGCGGATATGAATGATTTTGCTGCATTCAACGAAGTATATGCGAAATATTTTGTAAATAAGCCGGCACGTTCCTGTGTTGCAGTGAAGACACTTCCAAAGAATGTTCTCTGCGAAGTAGAGGTGATCGCAGCTGTATAAATGAATGATCTGCCTGATATCAGGTGAATCGTAGGATAGTATAGTTTCCACATCCGGATACCATAGAATTATACAGAAATCCCCGTTGATTTCGAAAATATTCGTTGTTTGTTGATAAAATGATGAATGTTTTTGTGGCAACGGGGATATTTTTTTAAAAAAAAATACACAAAAAACCACAGAAAAAATCATAAGATAGTATAATAATACAAATGGATAACAGAGGTTATGTAAAAATCAGGGCGTTAAAATATAATCACTTAATAAAGATGAGTGCAGATTATTGAGAATAAATTGAATAATTAGGAGGGAACGCCATGATTATCATAGGTGAGAAACTGAACGGTTCCATTCCGTCAGTTGCAAAGGCAATCGCTGAGAGAGATGCGGATCTTATCAGAGAGAGAGCTAAAAAACAGGCGGAGGCAGGAGCTACGTTTCTTGATGTATGTGCTTCTGTAGAAGAGGACGTAGAGGTAGAAACCTTAAAATGGATGATCGACCTTGTACAGGAAGTAACAGATACACCAATCTGTGTAGACAGCCCGAGTGCAAAATCCTGTGTTGCAGCAATTCCGTTCTGCAAACGTCCGGGACTTGTAAATTCCGTATCCCTTGAGGGAAACAAGATCGACACGATTTTCCCGGTGATCGCGGATACTGACTGGGAGTGTGTTGCACTTCTCTGTGACAACGATGGAATCCCGGATTCCGTAGAACGCCGTATGAAAGTTTTCCACGGAATTATGGAGAAAGCAAAAGAATATAATATTGCACCAAGCAGACTTCATATTGACCCGCTGGTTGTTACCTTATCTACAGATCAGACAGCACTGACCGTATTTGCAGAGTGTTGCCGCCAGATCAAAGCAGAGTATCCGGATATCCACATCACAAGTGGTCTTTCCAACATCTCCTTTGGTCTTCCGACAAGAAAGAATATCAACCAGGCATTTATGGTACTGGCTATGAACGCAGGAATGGACAGCGCGATCGTTGACCCGACCAATAAGAATATGATCGGAATGATCTACGCAACAAATGCTCTTCTTGAGCGAGATGAGTACTGCCTGGACTACATCGACAAATTCAAAGATAAACCTGCACAGGAGGCAGCTCTGGTGGCAGAAGCAAAAGAGCTGACACCGGCAGAGGAAAAAATGCAGGCCGTATTCAAAGCAACAGAAAACGGCAAGAACAAAGAAATCGGAAAATGTGTTCAGGAAGCTCTGGATGCAGGCTGTGACCCGACAGCAATCCTTAATGATGGAATGATCGGTGCCATGGCAGTTGTTGGTGAGAACTTTAAAAAAGAGATTATTTTCGTTCCGCAGATGCTTGCAGCAGCACGTGCCATGAAAGAGGGCGTTGAGGTTCTGAAACCGTACCTTGCAACAGGTGAGGCCGGAAGCGCAGGAAAGATCATTCTTGGTACGGTAGCAGGCGACCTTCATGATATCGGTAAAAACCTGGTTGGTATGATGTTCGAGAGTGCAGGATTCGAGGTTATCGATCTTGGTGTTGATGTTCCGATTGAGAGATTTATCGAAGTTGTAAAAGAGAACAAAGATGCGACCATCGTTGCACTTTCTGCTCTTCTGACAACGACAATGCCATCTCTTCGTGATACGGTAGCGGCACTTCTGAAACAGCCATTTCGTCCGCGTATCAAGATCATGGTTGGCGGTGCACCGATCTCCCAGGAATTTGCAGATGAGATCGGAGCAGATGCTTACACAGAGGATGCAGCTTCTGCAGCAGAGCAGGCCAAGAAATATGCAGATTCCGGTTTCTGTGCAAAAGCAGCAGCTGGTGAGTTCCCAGATGTAGAAGTAGCAGAGGAAGAAGCACCGGCAGAAGAAAATGAGGAAGAAGCTCCAGCAGTTCATGTAGAAAAACCACTGGAGGTTAAATTTGATAAATCTACTGTTGATATCAGCAAAGTAAAACTTCCTGGACCAGGAGAAGGATACAAGCTCAACTGGAAAGAGACAAAAGAGAAATTTACAAATTACTGGCAGCATAAGAATACCGGCCGTCCGCTGATGTGCGTAATCGCAAGACGTCCTGAGGTTGAGCAGTTTTCAGATGGAACACCTGTTGAGGGTGGTTATCTGGATCAGATCTGCCAGGGTAAATATTACAACATGCCGAAAGAACTGTACTGGAAAGACATGGAAGATAAGTACCAGAATGCAGAGCGTATCGTAGCTCGTTACCGTTACTTCTGTGATACACACGCATTTCTTGGAGAGAGCTTCCCGAACCTGAATATTGACTTTGGACCTGGTTCCACAGCAGCATACCTTGGTTCTGATATCGGATTTAAAGAGGATACTGTATGGTTCAAGAAATGCCTGGATGGCTGGGATGGTGTTCCGAAGCTTACATTTGATCCTGAGAACAAATGGTTTAAAAAACATCTCCAGCTTGCAAAAGACTGCCGTGCTCTTGCAAAAGATGATTTCTATGTAGATATGCCTGACCTGATGGAGAACATTGATGTACTTGCATCCTTACGTGGTGCACAGGATACTCTGTTTGATCTTCTGGATGAGCCGGAAAAAGTTGGCCAGCGTATCCAGGAAGTTACAGATGTTTACTATGACTACTATGATCGATTCTACGATGTAATTAAAGATAAAGACGGCGGCAACGCTTACACCGTATTCCAGATCTGGGGACCGGGAAGAACTGTAAAACTGCAGTGTGACTTCTCTGCAATGATGGCACCGGAAGACTTCCGTAAATATATTCAGCCATCTCTTCGTACACAGTCTGAGAATGTTGACCATGTACTGTATCACCTTGACGGACCGGCTGCAATCAAACATATGGATGCACTGATGGAAATCGAAGGTATTGATGCACTCCAGTGGACAAGCGGTGATGCCGGCCCTGACGGAACACTTCCGGATTGGGATGTAATTTATGACAAAGCTATCGCAGCAGGAAAATCCATCTGGGTAAAAGTATACTCCGGTGAATTTGAAGACTGGATCAGAAACGTTGACCGTATTGTTAAGAAATATGGCTCCCACAGCCTCTTCCTTCTTTTCCCTGAGATGTCTATGGAGCAGGCCGTATACCTTCTTGACTATGCAGACAAGAACTGGAGCGATGTAAAAGGTACTTTCTGTGAATCCCTTGGCAGATAAGATCTGACAGACAGAAAAATCCTTACCAATGATAATAAAATCCAATCCTGATTAATGAAAATCCTATAATGTAAACCGAAATCCCCTGTCCGGAAATAATCCCAACCGGACAGGGGATTTTACTGTGTTCTCCCTGATTGATTTTTAAATAAGAAAGCAATATATTTATACCGTGAAGTCTGGAAAGTGTTGATTTTAAAGCATTTCTGGATGTGTGGGATGCTTTGAAAATATGATTTTGTGACAATCTTGTGACAAACGGTGGAAAAATCACAGATTTACAAAGACGAAGCATATTGATTTCATGATCGGCATATGCTATAATGCCAGTAGGCAAAAAAGATATGATGATGTTCCATGTGAACAAAGAACGAACCCCCGTATGTACCACCAATACATGCGAGGGTTCTTCTCTTTTTATTTTAGTGGTTGAGCATCCACTAGGCTATTCGTTGTCCTTGTTATGACTGTCTAACCATTTGCAAATGAGATGGCAAGTCACACCTGCCGCAACAGCCACCAAAAAAGATATGACTATTTCCATGTGTTCACCTCCCCCCGTTGCCGGGTCTCGGCTGGACAACGCAGTCAGTATAACACAACTTAGAACAGAATGGAACATATAAAAATACCCGGTGCAAATTAATGTACCGGGAGGTTTTTACGAATTAAAAATAGTTCTTTTTTCTATTCCTGTAAAATTGATAATCATTCTCATAGTAAGAAGGAGAATGAGGCAATTCCTTTTCGTATTTTTCTAGAAAGTTAGGTGATAATTTGTAATCATAAAATTCCGCAAGTTTTATTAAAAATCCCTCTAGTATCTTTTCGGGTGAATAGCCTAGAATAATACTGGAATTATCAATTTCGCGGATTTCTTCAAGACGATGGGAGATGATTTTTATTATCTTTTTGCGAGGAATATCAAAATAGTGTTTTTCAATAAATTCAAGTAGTTGTTGAATCATATTTTGAGCTAAATCTGGATCATCTCCACAAGAATCGTAACGATTAATTTCATCTGCTATTATTTCGTCAAATAGATATACTATTCGATTTTTTAATATTCTTTTATCTGCGATTTCTTTTCTATAGGCATATGTATAACATGAATCGATAAGAAACCAAAAAAAATAAAGCAGCTCATAAAGAATTATGAAATTGTCATGGAGCACGATGAACGAATTGCCGGAAAAATCAGATACAATGAATTTTCACATCAGCCTTACCTATATGGTAGTGTGCCATGGGAAGAAGAGGATAATTGTCGAGCATGGAACAGTGGTGATAATTCAGCCCTGTTTTCGATGATCCAGTGCGATTATGGATTGAATAGTCGGCAAGATTTTTTCGATGCGATGAAGAATGTAGCTATGCGTCATAAATTTCATCCAATAAAAGATTTGCTTAATTCTTTTCAATGGGATGGAAGAGAGCATATAAGAAGCTTGCTGCCGGAATATCTTGGAGCAGAGGATTCTGATTATACATATCAGGTTATGCGCCTTTGGATGTTGGGTGCTGTTGCAAGAATCTTTCGGTCGGGATGCAAATTTGATTATTGTATGATTTTGCAGGGAGCACAGGGAGTAGGAAAGTCTACGTTGCCGAGGCTAATGACACTAGATGACAGCTGGTTTTCAGATAGTCTTGACAGCCTTGATACAGACCGAAGTGCACAATCATTAATAGGGGGTTGGATTTGTGAGTTGGCAGAATTAAAAAGCCTTGCAAGAACAACAGGCGGAATGGAATCCGTAAAGAAATTTTTGACGGCAACGCAAGACCGGTTTCGTCAACCATATGAGCGGCGAGCCGATACATATTTGAGATCATGCGTATTTATGGGGACAACAAACAAAAGTGACTTTTTGAGCGATCAGACGGGAAATCGCCGATTTTTGATTGTAAAAGTTGGAGAGCAAAAACCAGAGAAAAACTTGTTTGATGAATCTGCCATGGAAGATATACGCCAATCATGGGCGGAAGCTGTTTATATCTGGAAGAATGAAAAACCTACGCTTATACTTCCAGAATCGTTAAAACAAGAAGCAGAGCAGGCTCAGAACGATAATATGGCTGATGATGGAAGCAGCGGAATTATAGAAGCATATCTTGAAGATCAGACAAAAGTTTGTGCTATTCAGGTATGGCAGGAAGCGTTAGGGCAATCAGGAACGCCATCCAAATGGAAAGCTGCTGAAATAAATAGTATTATCTCAAAAGTTCCGGGCTGGGCGAAAATCAAAAATGTTTCACGATTTGGAAAGTATGGAAGTCAACGAGGCTATGAAGGTCTGTTTGGCATGGAATTACAGATGTGGGAACGGATAAGGGATCAGGATCTGGATTATGCCGATGAAGATTTTGGAGCATTTCAGGAGCCTATGAGTGTCATTGAGCAGGAAGAAGCACTGAAATTATACGATGCCGGAGCAGATATCTATCTGATCACTAATTTTTCATCACCAATCTATGTCACGGAACGCAAGGAAATCGAACGAGGACCGGAGCATTATCAGATGTCTATGACAGAACTGGAGCGTTTCCGTAACCTGGAATGGGAAATGCAGAAATATCCGCAGATTCAGTCTTTGAAAGAGGCAAACCTGTTGTTAGGAACAAGGCGAACCTTTGGTATTTATCAGATCAAAGATGATTCACCGGGCGAAAATTATGCATTTATGAATATGAGTTTTATTGAAAGTCATGGTATGCAGATAAAAAAAGAAGATTATAAGCTGGTCTATGTTGGAGAATTACTGGGAAATACGTCACTGGATGATATTTTTGAAAGGTTCAACATTGATAGACCGAAAGACTTCCGTGGGCATTCCCTGTCTGTCAGTGATATCGTTGTTTTGAATGATGGGGAAAAAGTAACAGCTCATTTTGTAGACAGTATCAGTTTTGAACAGCTGGATTCTTTCTTGAAACTGGAAGAACAGGTTCTTAGTGAGCTGGCATATGAGGTAGGAGAACGGTATTTTGCTATTCAGAGGACAGAAGAAGGATACGATTATTCCTTTTACGATGAAGATTTCCGTCTGATGGATGGTGGCGTCTATGAAAATGATGAAATTTCTATTGAAGAAGCGGCAGAGGAACTTTTGGAAGACGAAGGCTGGACTGGAGAACGCATCCGTGGGGATTATGATCACTTGATGGAAAAAGTGAAAGAAATGGATGAGGTTGTAATGGCAGAGATTCAGAAAAGCCAGGGCGAATATAAGCCATTGGCAAAGGTAGAAGAACTGGAAGAGGCAAATTATAACATGATTGATAATGTCCTCAATAATATGCCACCGAAGAAAGAACCGTATCTGGAATACTTTGCGGCAGAATGCGATGAGTTCCATGATATGGGGGCTTATGAAAAAAGTACCGATGTTAATCAAATTGCTGCAGTCTATGAAAAATATAGGGAGAATCCTGAAAATGCCTATCGAGTATGCAGTATGGGGATTATCTATCGTGATCCGGAAGACAGCTTTTATGATGAGGCTGAATTTTCTATTGTAAAGGGAAATACGGTTCACGGTGATTATATGGATGATATTCGATTCTTTGGAGAACTTCCAATAATTCGGGAAGGTATAGAGAAGATTCATGAAGCATTGCCGGACTATAAATATGTACCCATGCGGGATGTCAGGGAAGCAATGTATCCAGAGAAAATGAACACAGAACAGCTGGCAGAGGCACTGGATGAGATCGCAGAAGCTTTTGATCCGTATGAATATCGGGATAATGTGGAGCCGGGAGAGAACACGGTACAAGAGGTAATGCTGGATTTGCAGAGTGGTAATACGCATTCTTATATTTCTTATTTGAAGGACATTGTAGAGGAAGAATGTGATCTGTCAGTCCGTGCTGGAGTATTGGTCGAGCGATTGAAGTCCTATGAACCGGAACTTCCAAAAGATATGGAGCCGATGGTGTATGTGAATTATTGTGAGAAAAGTGAGTTGGGGAATCCAAGATGTCAAAAGTTATCTGATCTGGATTAAAAAACCGTAGAACAGGACAAAGCCTGGTATGCTGATCGTGATCCCAACACCAACGAACCAAAAACGACAGCACAGATGTTTTTTACAGTATATTATGCTGAGAAGGGCGACAAGATGCTGCATCATTTCAAAGGGAAAATAGATATTGGCACTGGCAACGGAGGTCTTCTCAGTCAGTTAAAGCTGCAGAATGAAATGAGACTGACGGACGAAAGTTGGATTAACTATCAGAAAGGCAAGGGGAATGAAGAGTTCCAGAAATATATGGAAGATCTGACGGATATGCAGAATCATGTACTGCCGTATTTGCAGAGCTTTTGCAGCTTGGAAGAAAAAGGCGTGCAGGAGAGACGAGAACAGAAGATAGCAGAGAAAAATGAGAGCAGAGAAGCTGTGCCAAGAGCTGGCGTTGAAACAAATACAGCAGTTAAGGATGCAGGGAAAGTTGAAAGAAAGGCAGTAGCACAGAAAAAGGCAATGCCAGGAAAAGAGAAAAAACCATCGATCCATGAACGCTTGGAAATCAATAAGAGAATCATCCAGGAAAAGCAGGGAAAAGATAAGCCGGAGAGAGGGGCTGATTTGAGTGTAAGGACGGTGTAGTATAAAATAGAATGGAGTCGGAGGTCACGGATAACAATGTGGCTCCCGGCTTTTTTGTTTTGAATGATTTTCGCTTTATATTTCGAATTATGGAGGACATACCATGAAAACCTTAATATCTTGTGCTTACACTATGGATAATTGCTGTGTGGAACTGAAATTCAGGGACGGCAGAATGATTGCGATTGACACTATCGCTGTTGAGAACGAGATTGCAGACAATATGTATCAGCGGTCAGAGTTGGATTATTTGATCTACAATGACCCGATAGCATATGCTGACTTGATATTGAATGGCGATCCCGAAACCTATCTGAAAACTGTAACAGAATACAAGCCTTTGGATAGCTGACAACACGCTGCCCGCAGGAGAAAATCCTGCGGGCGTTTTTCTGTTTATATTATTTCCCTCCGTTGGATCTCAATTTAGGAAAGAAGATGACAATCTTGAAGCTCTTTCCCCACTGGGAAGCTGCTTCCAGATGAAGATTTAGATCGTCGGCCATCTTCTTAACCAGGTAAAGTCCCATACCGGTAGCCTTCTTTCTGCTGTCAGTAGAATCCCCGGTAAAGCCCTTTTGAAAAATGTACGGCAGATTATATTTTTTTACGCCAATGCCGTTATCTTCAACAGAAAGGATATCTGCAGTCTCCGAATGTATCACGGAAATTGTAAGCATGGGACTATCGCTGCTATATTTGATGGCATTGCTAACGATTTGTCCCAACATAAACTGAAGTCCTCTACGGTCTGTATAGACTGTTTCAGATTGCAGTTTGTTGAGAATGACAAAATGCTTCTCTTCAAGAAGTGGGGCATAGTCCTCCAGAACTTCACCCAAGCAGTCATTCAAATTGACATCCTCAAATCGGTAATCCTTTGTACTGCTCTTCAACCGGGCATAGTACAGCATCTGCGTGACATCCTCCTGAAGCTGACTGCGGACATAATCCAGCTTTGCTTGCAGGGAAGGAGAGATTTCATCGTTCCGGTTATCCAAGAGCATGGTCAGCAACGATAGGGGCGTTTTCGCTTCATGTGCCCAGCCCTCCACGTATTCTTCATAGTCCCGTAGGGCATCCGCCATATTGTTACTCTCGTTTTTGTATTCCCGTAAAACCGAAGCCAAAAATCGGACAGATTCTCCTTCTTTCTGACTAATGGCACTGAGCAGCCGTTCTTCATTGCAGATGGTAGGATCACTGAGGAAATCTCGGAACAGTTCCATGTGGGTGTTCTCCCTCTTGTTTAGTACAAACAGAATCGCTGAAAACAAAAGGATGCTCGTCAGAACTACTAACCCGATCAAGGTTTGAAATACCTGAATGTCAGAAATCCAAAGAATGACAGCGCAAAAGCAATCCACGCCCAGCAGCAACAGAAGCCAGGGGTAGTACCGTTCTATCATGTGCCAAAGCTGCTTCATAGAGACACCTCCGCTTCCAAACGGTAGCCCATTCCTCGAACTGCAACGATTCGCTGCTTCATTTCAAGGGCGGACATCGTTTTTTTCAGCCGGGTTAGGTTAACCTGCAAGGCATTTTCATCTATGTATTCCGTGGTTCCCCATAGTGCCATGCAAAGCTGCTCCGTCGTGACCAGAGCATCGCCGCCGGACAAAAGAGCGACCAACAGTTTTCCCTGATTTTTTGGAAGCACCACAGAGGTATTATGAATATAAAGCGTGTAGGTCTGCTGGTCTAACAGGAAATCTG
>OHAC01000854.1_pt1 | contig 30168 bp, 30 predicted proteins | sample 1577051 | NCBI WGS metagenome assembly OHAC01 (sample SAMEA3541499, study PRJEB24748) | human gut metagenome | biome: human gut; feature: human-associated habitat; material: faeces | place: China | collected 2012 | reverse complement strand
TTTGCAAGATGTTTATCAAAGAAATTTTTGAGGGGAAATCACCGGATGAATTTGACGAAGAAACATTGGCTACGATCAATAAGTTTTTTGAGAACAGCCTGAATGTGTCAGAGACATCTCGACAATTGTATATCCATAGAAATACATTGGTATATCGCCTAGACAAGCTTCAGAAAAGTACCGGTCTGGATTTGCGTGTCTTTGAAGATGCAATCACATTTAAGATTGCGCTGATGGTAGTGAAGTATATGAAATATATGGAAACATTAGAGTATTAAATGTATTGGGGAATACAAAGGAGTAGAAATAATTAGGAGGAGCATATGATTGAATTAAAGAATGTAACGAAAGAGTACACGAAGGGAAATGCAGCTCTTAACGGTGTATCTGTTAAGATCGAACGTGGCGAGTTCGTTTTCATTGTAGGAGACAGCGGTTCAGGAAAATCAACACTGATTCGTCTGATCATGAAAGAACTTGATCCAACCAACGGTACAATTATTGTTAACGGACAGAATCTGAATCGTATGAAACATCGTAACATTGCAAAATACAGAAGAGGACTTGGAGTTGTCTTTCAGGATTTCCGTTTGTTAAAGGATCGTAATATCTACGAGAATATTGCCTTTGCATTGCGAGTTACTGAGACACCGACACGAGTGATCAAGAGAAAAGTACCGGCTGCATTATCACTGGTAGGCCTCGCACAGAAATATAAGTCCTATCCAAAAGAACTGTCAGGTGGAGAACAGCAGAGAGTTGCGATTGCAAGAGCGCTTGTAAATGAACCTGCAATTTTGTTAGCAGACGAGCCGACTGGTAACCTGGATCCGACAAACTCATGGGAGATCATGAGTTTGCTGAAAGAGGCTAACGAGCGTGGAACAACAGTACTTGTTGTTACACATAACCAGGAAATCGTAAACGAGATGAACGAACGAGTTATCACAATGAAACAAGGTGTGATCGTAAGTGATGAACAAAAAGGTGGGTATATAGATGAGGATTAGTACATTAGGATATGTTGGAAAACAAGGTGTGAAGAATATCGGAAGAAACAAGATGTTTTCAATTGCCGCTATTGCAACAATGTCGGCATGTATCTTCCTTTTCGGATTATTTGCATCAATTTTGCTGAACTTTCAGTATATTATTAAGACAGCTGAAGAAGGTGTAGCAATCACGGTTTTCTTTAACGAAGATGCAACAGAGGACCAGATTAGTAATATTGGTAAACAGCTTGAGAGCAGGGATGATGTTCTCGAAGTGAAATATGTATCGGCAGACGATGCATGGGACAAGTTTAAAGATGAATACTTCGCAGATAACAAGGAACTGGCAGATGGATTTAAAAGTGATAACCCGCTTGCAGGTTCAGATAACTATGAAGTATATATGAAAACAGTAGATGAGAAAGGACAAGATTTAATTGCAAAAAGTAAATCACTTGCGGCAACACAGAAAGAGTTGGTTGACTTTGCAAAAGGTCTGGATGGAGTTCGTAAGGTAAATAAGTCAGATGTTGTTGCGAATACACTTTCCAGTGTGAATGTGTTGGTAGCATATATATCTATTGCGATTATCCTGATTTTATTTGGAGTTTCTATTTTCCTGATCAGCAATACAGTTTCAATGGGTATTACAGTTCGTAAAGAAGAGATTGCAATTATGAAATATATCGGAGCAAAGGACTTCGTAGTTCGTTCTCCATTTGTAATTGAAGGTCTTATCATGGGAATTATCGGAGCTGTTATTCCATTAGGAATATTATACGTACTGTATGGAAAAGCAGTTTCATATATTCTAGCAAAATTTGCAATTTTAAATAATATTATTGAATTCCTTCCGGTAACAACAGTATATCGTTACTTATTACCAATCGGATTACTTTTAGGAGTAGGAATTGGATTTATCGGAAGTTATTTCACAGTGCGTAAGCATTTGAAAGTTTGATAAAAGTTACATAGAGTTTATGAAGGTGTACGATGCCATAGGTATCGTACACTAATAATATGGGTGAAAATATGAAAAGAAAAACAAAGCGCATAATAAGTGGAGCTGTGGCGTTGACTATGAGTATGGGGATGACTGTGAATGTTCAAGCGACAACCATTGAAGAAGCACAGAAGAAAGCAGATCAGCTACAGTCACAAAAAAACTCTACAGAGGCAGAAAAAAATTCTCTTACGGAACAACTGTCTGGAATTGTAGAGGATATGGAAAAAGCACAGGAAAAACTGACGGCTAAACAGTCAGAAATTGAGACAGCGGAGGCAGAATTGGTAAATGCCAAGGTTGACGAAAATAATCAGTATGATAGCATGAAAAAACGTATTAAATTCATGTATGAGAATGGTAATACGCAGTTAATTGAAATTTTGATTGAAAGTGAGAGTATCGGCGATTTTTTAAATAAAGCGGAATACATTTCACAAATTTCAAATTATGACAGGGATATGCTAAACCAGTTTCAGGCAATCGTAAAAGATGTTGAAGAAAAAGAAGCAGCATTACAGACAGAATATTCAGAATTGGAAGTATTGCAGAATGAGTTGATCAGTAAGCAAGAAGAAGTCCAGATAATGCTTGATAATACAAATGTGGAGCTTGCGGACCTGGAACAGCAGATTGGAGAGAATGCTTCTACGTTGAAAGCATTAATTGCTCAGGCAGAAGAAGAAAAGAGAAAACAGGAAGAAGCTGCGGCAGCCGCAGCAGCAGCCGCAGCAGCTGCACAAAAACCGGCTCAGAGTACAAATAGTAATTCAAATAGTGGTGGAAGTACTTATGTTCCGCCAAGTTCAAGTAATACAGTAGTGGGAAATGGGCAATTTGTAAATCCGTGTCCAGGTGCATATGTGTCAAGTACTTTTGGTTATCGTGATTTTGATGGAGCTTTTCACAAGGGACTTGACCTTGCGGCAAGTGAGGGAACACCGACATATGCAGCAGCATCGGGAACCGTAGTGATTGCAGGATGGAGTAATAGTGCAGGAAACTGGGTTGTTATTAATCATGGTAACGGTCTTGTTACAAAATATATGCATCACTCTGCATTAGGCGTATCAGCAGGACAGACAGTGTCAGCAGGACAACAGATTGGATATGTAGGAAACACAGGTAATTCGTTTGGAGCTCATTTACATTTCCAGGTGGAATTAAATGGTTCAGCAGTAAATCCACAGAATTATCTGTAAAGAGGTATATGAATAATGAATCCATTAGAGGAAAAAACAGAACTAGAAGAGAAGATTGAACAAGAACAAAAGCGAGAAAAGAAAAAATTCTGGAAAGGGGTTCTTTGCGGAGCAGCAGTTACGTTATGTTTAGCTGTGGGAGTTGGAATTTTTTGTACGGCAATTGTATCAGGCATACATATATTTTCCTCATCAGAAAAAAAACAGGTAGAAAATAAACTTCAGATAATACAGGCAATTATTGATAAATATTATTTGTATGAAGATGAAGTTGATCAAGATGCGTTGGAACAGGGAATTTATGCTGGATATGTAAATGCATTGGGTGATAAATATACAGTGTATTACAATGAAGAAGAAACGGATGCTCTACAGGAAAGCGTAAGTGGAACGTATACAGGGATTGGAGCAGCTTTGTTGCAGAATACAACCAGTAATGAAGTTGTGATTTCTAAAGTATATAAAGATTCACCAGCAGAAGAGGCCGGATTAAAAGAAGGGGATGTAATTTACCAAGTAGATGATCATGCGATATCCGACCAGTCCCTTGATGAGGTGGTGAGCTGGATCCGAGGAAAAGAGGGTACAGATGTAACACTTCATGTTGTACGTGACGGACAACAACTGGAGCTTAAGGCAACAAGAAAACAACTTGAAACCCCGACAGTTGTATATGAAATGAAAGAGAATCAGGTCGGTTATATTGCGGTCAGTGAATTTGACGAAGTAACACTTTCACAGTTTGAGACTGCCTTGAACGATTTGGAAAGCCAGGGGATGGAAGGCTTGATCATTGATCTGAGAAGTAATCCGGGAGGAAATCTGGATACGGTAACAGATATGTTAAAATTGCTTCTTCCGAAAGGCACAATCGTATCTGTGAAAGACAGAGCGGGAAATGTAGAAGAGTATAAATCTGACGGAAGCCACGAATTTACAAAACCATTGGCTGTGCTTGTAAATCAATATAGTGCAAGTGCATCTGAGATATTTTCAGGAGCAATACAGGATTATGAAATTGGGGATATTGTCGGAGTTACAACATACGGAAAAGGAGTTGTTCAACAGATTCTTGATCTTGGCGATGGAACAGCTATGAAAATTACAATTGCAGAGTATTTTACACCGAAGGGACGCAGTATTAATAAGAAAGGCGTAACTCCGGATGTAGAAGTTGAATATAAGGCGGACGAAAATGATCCAACGGCTGATAATCAGTTGGACAAAGCAATGGAAGTAGTTGGGCAAAAAATGCAGAGTGATAAATAAGTAACAAAACAAATGTTACGAAAATGTTAAAAACTATTGCATAATCGCCACTGATGTATTATACTTATTAACGTATGATAAAGAAATTGAAAAAATTTCCCGAAATTGAAACGTTTACCGAAAACAGCTCGGAGAACAGTGGATTATAATTTCTGAAGGGTAATAAAAATATAAAATAAGGAATAGGTGGTAAGATGAAGTTTAAGAAGGTACAGGGCTTAATACTGGCAGTTGTTTTATCTTGTTCAATGGTAGCTACTCCGGTATTTGCAGCACCAAAGAGTGAAGAACAGTCTGCATTGGAAGCAGAGAAAGCTGAAAAACAGAGTGAAGTAAGTTCTTTGCAGGAGCAATTAAATTCATTGATGACAAAGATGAATGATCTTGAGACACAGTTGATTGAGAAAGGTCAGCAGATTTCTCAGGCAGAGGTGGAGCTGGAAGCAGCTCAGCAGAAAGAGCAGCAGCAGTATGAAGATCTGAAGCTCCGTATTAAATACATGTATGAAGAAGGCGATGGTTCAGCAATGGAACGCATCCTCTCATCAGGAAGTATTGCGGAAGTTTTGACTCAGGCTGAATATGTACAGAAAGTGCATTCATATGACAGAGCACAGTTACAAGAATATCAGAATACAGTACAGCAGGTAACGGACTTGAAGAGTGGTCTGGAAGAAGATCAGGCAAAGCTTCAGAATCTGGAAGGTGAATATCAGGCACAGTCTGAAGAACTGAATACAACAATTGAAAGCAAGAGTGCAGAGATTAGTAACCTTGACAGCATGATTCAGGAAGCAGCAAGAGTTGCATTGGAGAAGGCAGCAGCAGAGAAGGCAGCAGCTGAGCAGAAAGCCGCAGAAAAAGCAGCACAGAATAATGCAGCATCAAACACAACCGTTGCAAGTAATACTACAAACAATAGCGGAACAACAAATACAGGTGGAACAACAACTGTCACACCGACACCAGCACCAGCTCCAACACCGACACCAGTACCAACACCAGCACCAGCACCGGCAGCACCATCCGTTGATGGAGGTTCAGTTGTAAGCCGTGCATACAGCCAGCTTGGAGCCGCATATGTATGGGGAGCTTGCTCGCCGGGAGCATTTGACTGTTCCGGATTCGTAAGCTATTGTTTGACAGGCAGCTATACAAGACTCGGAACTACATATACATTCCTTGGATGGACACAGGTAAGTGATCCACAGCCAGGAGATGTTTGCGTTAACGCAAACCATTGTGGTATTTATATCGGTGGAGGACAGATGATCCATGCAGCAACAGAAGGCGTTGGTGTTATTGTGGGACCTGTTCAGGGTGGTATGATTTACGTTCGTTACTAAAGATAACCAATTATATAAAATACGAATGATAAAAGATTAAAAATAAGAAGAAATCCCTTGAAACGCAGAGTGTTTTAAGGGATTTTTTCTTGAAAAATCAGCTAATAGTAATAAGTGAAAAAAGCCTTGCAATTCATAAGTGTTTATGCTAAACTATTATCGTTGCGAAAAAACACGCATGCGGATTGCCCTTTCTGGTGCCTAATTTCACGAAATGTGAGATGGTCTTGGGGAATAAAGATAAACATGCGGAAGATTAAAACCAAATGGAGGAAAGTAACATGAGCGTTATTTCAATGAAACAGCTTTTAGAAGCAGGTGTTCATTTTGGACATCAGACAAGAAGATGGAACCCTAAGATGGCTCCATACATCTACACAGAGAGAAATGGTATCTATATCATCGACCTGCAGAAATCAGTAGGAATGGTTGACGATGCATATCAGGCAATTGCTGATATCGCAGCTAATGGTGGTACAGTACTTTTCGTAGGAACAAAGAAACAGGCTCAAGATGCTATTAAAACAGAAGCAGAGCGTTGTGGAATGTACTATGTAAATGAGAGATGGCTTGGAGGTATGCTTACAAACTTCAAGACAATCCAGAGCCGTATTAAGAGACTCAAAGACATCGAGACAATGGCAGAAGACGGAACATTCGATGTACTGCCAAAGAAAGAAGTTATTGAGCTGAAAAAAGAGTGGGCTAAACTTGAGAAAAACCTTGGCGGAATCAAAGAGATGAAGAGAATCCCAGACGCTATCTTTATCGTAGATCCTAAGAAAGAAAGAATCTGCGTACAGGAAGCACACACATTGGGAATTCCGTTGATCGGTATCGCTGATACAAACTGTGATCCAGAAGAACTGGATTACGTTATTCCAGGTAATGATGATGCAATCAGAGCTGTAAAACTGATCGTTTCTAAGATGGCTGATGCAGTTATCGAAGCAAACCAGGGAGCAGCAGAAGAAGCATATTATGAAGATGCTGAGGAAGCAGTAGCTGAAGAGGCTGTAGAAGAGTAAGATGACTCGAATGCTTCAGCCTGATTAATCAGGCTGAAGCATTTTTTCATTCCCAAATTGTTTCATATAGAAAAAATTTGCAAAAGTGGGTTTACTATATGGACAAACATATGTAATAATGGAAACTAAAGAATTAGTATTCCTTAAAAAGTATAAAAATGGAGGATAAGATCATGGCAATTACAGCAAGCATGGTAAAAGAATTAAGAGAGATGACAGGTGCAGGAATGATGGACTGCAAAAAAGCTCTTGGTGAGACAAATGGTGATATGGATGCAGCAGTAGAATACCTGAGAAAGAACGGACAGGCTAAAGCTGAGAAAAAAGCAGGAAGAATTGCAGCAGAAGGTATTGTTAAAACTGTAGTAAAAGATGATAAAGTAGCTTCTATCGTAGAAGTTAACTCAGAGACAGACTTCGTTGCTAAGAATGCTGATTTCCAGGCATTTGTTGAAGCAGTAGCTAATCAGGCAGCGGATACAGATGCAGCAGATATGGATGCATTTATGGCTGAGGCTTGGGAAGCTGATACAACAAAGACAGTAAAAGAAGCTCTTGTTGAGAAAATCGCTGTAATCGGAGAAAATCTGAACATCAGAAGATTTGAGAAAGTTGTAACAGACGGATGTGTAGTATCTTATATCCACGGTGGCGGACGTATTGGTGTTTTAGTTGAAGCTGATACAGATGTTATCAATGATGACATCAAAGCTTGTTTAAGAAACGTAGCAATGCAGGTTGCAGCTATGTCTCCAAAATATGTATCACGTGCAGAAGTATCTGAAGACTTCATGAACCATGAGAAAGAAATCCTTCTTGCTCAGGCTCAGAAAGAGAATCCAGAGAAACCAGCTAACATCATTGAGAAGATGATCATTGGACGTCTTAACAAAGAAATGAAAGAAATCTGCCTGCTTGACCAGGTATACGTTCAGGATAGTGATCTGACAGTTGCTAAATATGTAGAAAAAGTAGCTAAAGAGAACAATGCTAACGTAACAGTTAAGAAATTCGTTCGTTTCGAGACAGGTGAAGGTCTTGAGAAAAAAGTTGACGACTTCGCAGCAGAAGTTGCAGCTCAGGCTGGAATGTAAGCGTCTAGCACAAGCAAGGTAAATATAAAAAAGAACCCTCGACACAAGTTTACTTGTGAGCGAGGGTTCTTTTTTATATTTATCGTGCGACGCACGGATAGCGAGATGAAGTGAAACGGAATCGAGCTAAGAGTGCTTGTGCGGCTGTCTTGAGATGCTTTTTAATATATCGTGCGACGCACGGATAGCGACTACCAAAATTAATAAATATCACAAAAACATATTGACAAATACTTTTATAATGATATAATTTGATAGTCAAAATATTTTAAAACAAAAATAAATGACAGAAAGAAGTTGCTGTTCATAAATGAGCTAATCAGATGATTATGACCGGCAACAGGAAGAGGACTATGGTAGGAAGAATAAGTGGAACAGGTTCCTATATTCCAAAAGAAGTGTGGGATAACCAAGTGTTAACTCAATTGGTTGATACCAGTGATGAGTGGATACAGGAACGTACTGGTGTGGCAAGACGCCACATAGCAGGAAAAAATGAAACAACTGCATATATGGCAGCAGAAGCAGCAAAGAAGGCACTGGAAGATGCCAATGTCTCAGCGCAAGAGATTGACTTGATCTTGGTTGCAACAATTTCGCCAGGAAGGATTATGCCGAGTACATCATGTGAAGTACAGGCAATGATAGGGGCAAAACGCGCTACGTGTTTTGATCTGAATGCAGCATGTACAGGATTCTTATTTGCACTGAATACCGCGCAAGCTTACATCAAACAGGGAATTTATTCTAAAGTCTTGGTAATTGGTACAGAGAGCTTATCAAATCTGGTGAATTGGAAAGACAGGGGCACATGTATCTTGTTTGGCGATGGAGCTGGTGCAGTTGTGTTAGAGGCATCAGAAGAAGGAAGATACGCACAGTATTCACAGTCTATAGGATGTGATGGAGAAGTTTTAACGGTTGAATGTCGCAATCAAAAACAATATGAAAGTCAGTCTTGTGCAAAAGAAACATTTATCCAGATGGATGGACGTGAAGTATTCAAATTTGCGGTATCGAAAGTACCGGAGGCAATTGGAGAACTGTTAAAACAAGAAGAAAAAAATGTAGAGGATATTTCCCAATTTATCTTACATCAGGCCAATAGGCGGATTGTGCAATCTGTTTCAAAACGAATGAAAGTGGACATAAAATATTTCCCAACAAATATGGAAGAATATGGAAACACGTCATCGGCCAGTATCCCGATTCTATTAGATGAGTTGAATCGAAGCGGAAGACTAAAAAGAGGAACCTATCTTGTTCTTGCAGGATTTGGAGCAGGGCTGTCATATGGAGCAAGCCTGATCCAGTGGTAGTAGATAAATAAGACTATCAAATTTAAAACAAAATGGAAATAAAAAGGAGATTAAAATCATGATGGAAAGAATTAAAGAAATCGTAGCAGATTCATTAGGAGTAGATGTAGATTCATTGACAGCAGAGACAAGATTTAAAGAGGATTTGGAAGCAGATTCACTTGATCTGTTTGAAATGGTAATGGCAATCGAAGAAGAGTTCGACGTAAAAATCGAGACAGAAGAATTAGAAAATATTAAGACACTTGGAGATATCGAAAAAGAAGTAGAAAAATTGCAGGCATAGAAAATTTGATTGATGCAAAGTAAGAGCGCAGACATACGGGAGGCAATTAATTATATGAAAACGGAAGTTACCGAATTACTTGGAATTGAATATCCAATCATTCAAGGCGGAATGGCATGGGTGGCAGAATATCACCTTGCCGCAGCAGTATCTGAGGCAGGAGGACTTGGCATTATCGGTGCATCTAGTGCACCGGCAGACTGGGTACGCGAGCAGGTAAGAGAGGCAAAGAAACTGACAGATAAACCATTTGGAGTAAATATTATGTTGCTTAATCCAAATGCCGATGAAGTTGCAAAAGTAATCGTTGAAGAAGGCGTACAGGTTGTTACAACAGGTGCAGGAAATCCGGAAAAATATATGGAGATGTGGAAAGCAGCTGGTGTGAAGGTAATTCCGGTGGTTGCTTCCGTAGCGCAGGCAGTCCGTATGGAACGATGTGGAGCAGATGCTGTTGTTTGTGAAGGCTGTGAAGCAGGAGGGCATATCGGAGAATCTACAACGATGGTGCTTGTCCCACAAGTAGCAGATGCAGTTTCAATTCCGGTTATTGCCGCAGGTGGAATAGCAGACGGTCGTGGTGTAGCGGCAGCATTTATGCTCGGTGCGAAAGCTGTTCAGGTAGGAACTCATTTTGTTGTTACAGAAGAGTCACAGGTTCATGAAAATTATAAAGAGCGTATTCTGAAAGCGAAAGACATCGATACTAAGGTTACAGGAAGAACAACAGGTCATCCGGTGCGTGCACTTCGCAATCAGATGACAAGAGAATACTTAAAGAAAGAAGCAGCAGGAGCATCTTTTGAAGAGCTGGAATTAATGACACTGGGTGGTCTTAGAAAAGCTGTTGTTGAAGGAGATGTTACGACAGGAAGCGTAATGGCAGGTCAGAGCGCCGGTATGGTAAAAGAAAAAATGACTTGTGCACAGCTTATCCAAAAGTTAAACAATGAGGCAGAATATTTATTGAAAGGAACTAAAATCCATGAATAAACTTGCATTTATTTTCCCAGGCCAGGGAGCACAAAAAGTGGGCATGGGTAAAGATTTCTATGAAACATTTGATAACGTAAAAGAAATATTTGACAGTGCATGCGAATGGCTTGACCTGGATATAAAAACACTTTGCTTTGAGGAAAATGATAAGCTGGATCTGACAGAGTATTCGCAGCCTGCATTAGTAACCACTTGTCTGGCAATGGCAGATGTATTAAGAAATCAAGGAGTTGAACCGGATATATCAGCAGGGTTAAGTCTTGGAGAGTATTGTGCTATTGCAACAGCCGGGGCAATCAGCGTGAAAGATGCGATTACGACTGTAAGAAAACGAGGAATCCTTATGGAACAGGCAGTTCCGGCGGGGCAAGGAGCAATGGCAGCGGTTCTTGGTATGACAGCGGAAGAAATTGATGAAGTAGTCGACGCAATTTCGGATGTTAGTGTAGCGAATTATAACTGTCCGGGACAAATTGTAATCACAGGAAAAAAAGAATCCGTAGAAGAAGCCGGCGAAAAATTGCAGGAAGCAGGAGCAAAAAGAGTAGTTCAGTTAAATGTAAGCGGACCATTTCATTCAGCAATGCTTGAAGAAGCGGGTGAGAAACTTGCGGATGTATTAGAAAAAGTGACAATTTCTGAATTGCAAATCCCATACGTTACAAATGTAACAGCAGAATTTGTAAAGGATCATCAGAAAATCAGAAGTCTTCTGGCAAAACAGATTTCATCACCTGTAAAATGGCAGCAAAGTGTAGAAGCGATGATAGCAGAAGGTGTGGATACTTTTATAGAAATCGGACCAGGAAAAACACTTGCAGGGTTTATGAGAAAAATTAATCGTAATGTAAAAGTATACAATGTACAGACAATAGAGGATATCGAGAAAGTCGTACAAGAATGTAGTAGAAAATAGAGAGGTTACAGACTATGTCAGAAAAGAAAATTGCAATTGTAACAGGAGCATCTAGAGGAATAGGAAAAGCAATTGCCCTAGAACTCGCAAGACAGGGTATTTTTGTTGTTATAAATTACAATGGTTCAAAAGAAAAAGCAGAGGAAGCGTTGAGAACAATCCAAAATGAGGGTGGAGATGGAGTGATTTATCAGTGTAATGTGGCTGATTTCGAGGCATGCAAGGCATTTATAGAGGATATTGTATCAACTTATGGAAGGATTGATATTCTTGTAAATAATGCAGGAATTACAAAAGACGGTCTGCTGATGCGTATGAGCGAAGCTGATTTTTCTGAGGTAGTCGATATCAATCTGAAAGGAACGTTCCACTGCATTCATCATGTGGCACGTCCAATGTTAAAGCAGAAATCAGGAAGGATCATCAATCTTGCATCGGTAGTTGCTTTACACGGAAATGCAGGCCAGGTAAATTATGCGGCATCAAAAGCAGGAATTATCGGCATGACAAAATCTGCGGCAAAAGAGCTTGCATCCAGACATATTACAGTTAATGCAATTGCACCGGGATTTATTCAGACAGATATGACAGCGGTACTTTCTGAAAAAGTAAAAGAATTAACGAAGACACAGATTCCAATGGGAACATTTGGACGACCGGAAGACGTAGCAAAGGCAGTAGCATTTCTGGCATCTGAGGAAGCCGGATATATTACAGGGCAAGTGCTGTGTGTAGATGGCGGAATGGCAATGTAGAAGAGTACGAACAATAGATGGAGGCATTATGAAAAGAAGAGTAGTAGTAACAGGGCTTGGTGCGATTACACCAATTGGAAATGATGTAGAATCTTTTTGGAGTGGCATCAAAGCAGGACATGTTGGAATCAGTGAAATCACACGATTTGATACAACAGATTACAAAGTAAAAATAGCTGCGGAAGTAAAAGATTTTTCGGGAAAAGATATCCTTGGATTTAGAACAGCAAAGAGAATGGAATTGTTCTCGCAATATGCAGTTGTAGCAGCAATGGAAGCTGTAAAAGATGCAGGTCTTGATATAGAAAAAGAAGATCCGTTTCGTGTCGGCGTGATCGTTGGCTCTGGAGTGGGAAGCCTGCAGGCAGCGGAAGCCGGAGTGGAGAAAATCCTGACAAAAGGACCATCGAGAGTGGATCCGTTAATCGTTCCTAAAATGATTACAAATATGGCGGCAGGAAATGTATCTATCGCTGTAGGTGCACGTGGAAAATGTACAAATGTGGCAACAGCATGTGCGACAGGTACACACTGCATTGGGGATGCATTTCGTGCAATCCAGTATGGCGATGCGGATGTGATGTTGGCAGGAGGAACAGAAAGTTCCATTTGTCCAATAGGAGTAGCTGGATTTACCAGCCTGACAGCATTGTCAGAAAGTAATGATCCACTGAGAGCATCGATTCCATTTGATAAAGACAGGGACGGATTTGTTATGGGTGAAGGTGCAGGAATTGTAGTTCTGGAGGAATTAGAGCATGCAGTTTCAAGAGGGGCACAAATTTTAGCAGAAGTTGTAGGATACGGTGCCACAGCAGATGCTTTCCATATTACATCACCGGCAGAAGATGGAAGCGGTGCAGCAAGGGCTATGGTGGATGCAATGAAAGAAGCAGATGTAAAACCGGAACAGATTGAATACATCAATGCACATGGTACAAGCACACATCATAATGATTTGTTTGAAACACGTGCAGTGAAGGCAGCTTTTGGCGATGCAGCATCAAATTTAAAAATCAATTCTACAAAGTCTATGATTGGCCATCTGCTTGGAGCAGCAGGAGCAGTAGAATTTATTGTCTGTGTAAAATCTATTTTAGATGGATTTATCCACCAGACAGTCGGAACGCAAGAAGTGGATGAGGAGCTTGATTTGAATTATATGGTTGGAGCACCGGCAGAACAGGAAATTACATATGCGATGAGTAATTCACTTGGATTTGGCGGGCATAATGGAAGTATATTGATTAAAAAATATGAAGCATAAAAATTCATTTCATATGGTGTATACAGAGTGATATGTAAGGGGATAAATATGGATTTTGAACAGATTATAGAATTAATAGATCATGTCTCTGCTTCGGAATTGTCTTCTTTTCATTATGAAAATGGAGACACAAAGATTTCAATGAAGGCAGGGAAAAAAGTTGTATTGGGGACAAATACAACAGAAAAAAATGTAGAACAGATTATTTTAAAAGATGACACAGTAACAACTATGCAGCAGGAAAAGAAAGTAGTACCAGAAGGAAAAATCATTAAATCTCCGTTGGTTGGAACATTCTATGCAGCTCCTGCTGAAGATGCACCTGCATTTGTAAATGTAGGGGATACGGTAAAAAAAGGACAGGTCGTTGCGATTGTTGAGGCAATGAAGCTGATGAATGATATTGAAAGCGATTTTGATGGAAAAATAGTCGAAATTTATGTAGAAAATGGAGATGCGGTAGAATATGGACAGCCGTTATTTTGCGTTGAGTAGAGGTCTTGATAAATGGCAGATGGAGGAAATGTAGATGAATCATTTAGATGTAAAACAGATTGAGGAAATCATTCCTCATCGACATCCATTTTTGTTAGTGGATTATATTGAAGATTATGTACCGGGGGAATATGCTGTCGGATATAAATGCGTAACATTTCGTGAAGATTTTTTTAAAGGACATTTTCCACAGCAGCCGGTAATGCCGGGTGTCTTGATCGTAGAAGCACTGGCGCAGACCGGAGCAGTTGCAATTCTTTCACAGGAAGAAAACAAAGGGAAAATTGCATTCTTTGGAGGAATTGATAAATGCCGTTTTAAAAGAAAGGTCGTTCCGGGAGACAAGCTTCGTCTGGAAACAAAAATTATCAAACAAAAAGGACCGGTAGGTATTGGAGAAGCAATTGCTACTGTTGATGGAAAAGTTGCAGTAAAAGCAGAACTGACATTTATGATTGGATAAGGTGTTGAAGTATGATTCAGAAATTATTGATTGCCAACAGAGGAGAAATCGCGGTGCGAATTATTCGTGCATGCAGAGAAATGGGGATAGAGTCTGTAGCTGTTTATTCAGAGGCGGATCAGGAAAGTCTCCATACACAGCTGGCAGATGAAGCGGTCTGTATAGGACCGAGTGCTTCATCAGAGAGTTATTTAAATATGGAAAGTATTATCAGTGCGGCGATGGTGACAGGTGCAGATGCAATTCATCCGGGATTTGGATTTCTGTCTGAAAATGCAAAATTTGCTCAGTTGTGTGAACAATGTGGAATCACCTTTGTAGGACCAAATTCTTCCGTAATTCAATGTCTTGGAAATAAGCAGGAAGCCAGAAACACAATGACACATGCAGGTGTGCCTGTCATTCCGGGAACAGATGAGTCTGTGCTGGATGTGGAAACAGGATTAAAAGAGGCAGAAAGAATCGGTTATCCGGTTATTATCAAAGCAGCTCTTGGAGGCGGCGGAAAAGGAATGCGTGTTGCATATTCAGAAAATGAATTTACAAAAGCATTTCAGACAGCACAAAAGGAAGCAAAGATGGCGTTTGCGGATGAAACTATGTATATAGAGCATTTTGTAGAACATCCACGGCACATTGAATTTCAGATTCTGGCTGATTCAAAAGGAAATGTTATTCATCTTGGAGAGCGTGACTGTTCTATCCAAAGAAATCATCAGAAGATGATAGAAGAATCTCCTTCGGCAGCGGTTTCTGAAGAATTAAGACAGAAAATGGGAGAAGCGGCAGTGAAAGCTGCGAAAGCTGCTCATTATGAAAATGCCGGAACAATTGAATTCTTATTAGAGAAAAATGAAAAATTTTATTTTATGGAAATGAATACTCGTATACAAGTGGAACATCCGGTAACAGAGTGTGTAACAGGATTAGATCTCATTAAAGAACAGATCAAAATTGCGTCAGGAGAAACCCTTTCAATCACACAGAAAGATGTTAAAATCCAGGGCCATGCGATTGAATGCAGAATCAATGCAGAAAATCCAGAAAAGCATTTTCGACCTTCTCCGGGACAGATTACAGAGTTACATTTACCGGGAGGTCAGGGAATCCGTGTAGATACGGATATTTACAGTGGCTATCATATTTCACCATATTACGATTCTATGCTGGCAAAGTTAATTGTCTGCGGTAAAACGAGAGAAGATGCCATTGCGAAAATGCAGAGTGCTCTTGGCGAAGTTATTATAGAGGGAATTGATACAAATGTCGATTATCAGTTTGAGATACTACAAAATCCAGATTATCAGGCAGGTGATTTTGACATTGAATTTTTAAATACGCATGTAATTGCAGGAGTAAATATCAATGAAATTTAAGCATATGTTTAAAAGAACTGCTGTGAAAAATGATGCAGTAAATGAGAAGAAAACCAGATTTTCAGCGCGAAAACCAGAAGTACCGGATGGTTTGATGAAAAAATGTAATGCTTGTAAAACCGCAGTATTTGTAGAAGAGGTTAAGCAAAATAATTATATTTGTCCACATTGTCAGAACTATTTCCGTATGCATGCATATCGTAGAATTCAAATGATTGCAGATCCGGATAGTTTTGAGGAATGGGATAAGGGATTGCAGACAAGAAATCCGTTACAGTTTAAAGGATATGAAGAAAAGCTGGATAAATTAAAAGAAAAAACAGGCCTGGATGAGGCTGTTGTTACAGGTAAATTAAATATTAACGGAATACCTACAGTAGTGGCTGTATGTGACGGGCGTTTCATGATGGCGAGTATGGGCGAAGTTGTGGGAGAAAAGATCACACGTGCGGTAGAGAAAGCGACAGAAGAAAAACTTCCGATTATTATTTTTGCATGTTCAGGAGGCGCCAGAATGCAAGAGGGAATTGTATCTTTGATGCAGATGGCAAAAACCTCGGCCGCCTTAAAACGGCATAGCGATGAAGGACTTTTATACATCAGTGTCCTGACAGATCCTACGACGGGTGGAGTGACAGCGAGCTTTGCGATGCTTGGAGATATTATTTTAGCAGAACCAGGTGCTTTGATTGGTTTTGCCGGGCCACGCGTGATTGAGCAGACAATTGGGCAAAAGCTGCCGGAAGGATTTCAACGTTCAGAGTTTTTATTAGAACATGGATTTATTGATGCAATTGTAGAGAGAAAAGAAATGCGCTCTACTTTATCAAAAATTTTAGACATGCATATAACAAAAACAGAGGATAATACTGAATTTGTAGAAAATAAAGAGCAGATGCAGACGGCAGTGGAAAATGACTTAGAATGTCAGGATAAAATGAGTGCATGGGATCATGTGCAGCTTGCAAGAGATAAAAACAGACCGACAGGAAAAGATTATATTCAATTACTATTTTCAGATTTTGTGGAAATGCATGGAGACAGATTGTATCGAGACGATCCGGCTGTAATAGGAGGAGTTGCAAAATTCTATGGAGAGCCGGTAACGATATTAGTTCAGGAAAAAGGGCATGGCACAAAAGAAAATATTGCACATCGTTTTGGAATGGTATCTCCGGAAGGATATAGAAAATCTCTTCGTTTAATGAAACAGGCTGAAAAATTTAACCGTCCGGTAATTTGTTTTGTTGATACACCAGGTGCGTTCTGTGGACTTGAAGCAGAAGAAAATGGACAAGGAGAAGCAATTGCCAGAAACTTATATGAATTGTCAGGATTGAAAGTTCCGGTATTATCTGTTGTGATTGGTGAAGGCGGAAGCGGTGGAGCTCTTGCATTTGCAGTCGCAGATGAAGTTTGGATGATGGAACATGCAATTTATTCCATTTTGTCACCGGAAGGCTTCGCTTCTATTTTGTGGAAGGACAGTAAACGAGCAAAAGAAGCGGCGGATGTGATGAAGATGACAGCACAGGATTTAAAAGATCTCGGAATTATTGAACAGATTATCCGAGAAGAAGAACCGCTCACCAGAGAAAATATGATGCAGCTTAAAGATAACATGAATGAGAAAATAAATTGTTTTCTGAAAAAATATAAAGCATTGTCAAAACAAGAATTGGTTCAACACCGATATAAACGATTCCGCAATATCTAAAAAATAGTGGTTTCCATCTTGTCAACGTGTTATACTATATTGGATTGGAGAAGATAAGACATATTAAAACAAAAGTGATGTGTTTGAAAAGAATATGTCTTAAACAATAGAAAAGACAGGAGAGAACGCTGTGGATAACCGAAAGATAATAAACGATGTTCTTGTACATTTATTTAATGAGATATTGCAGCTGGAAGAAGAGGCAATTATTACAGAAGAATATAAAGATATCACCAATAATGATATGCACATCATTGAGGCGGTTGGACTTGATGGAGGAAATATGTCCTCTATTGCGGCAAAGTTAAAAGTAACAGTTGGTTCCTTGACGACTTCTATGAACGGGCTTGTAAATAAAGGATATACTGAACGAAAACGAGGAGAGAAAGATCGTCGTGTCGTAAATATTTATCTGACTGAAAAGGGAAGAAAAGCATATCATCATCATGCAGAATATCATGAGCAGATGACAGATGCAGTGATGAGACAATTAAATGAAGAAGAGATAGGAGTTCTTGTTAAAACATTAAATGGACTCAGTGAATTTTTCTATCAATACGAACAAAAAGAGAAGCGGAATTAATCGCTTCTCTTTTTGCCTTAGAAAAATGTAATATAATGGTTAGATACAATCGTTTCTCTTAATATATCCAGGCTGTTCCGGTTTGCAAATTACTTCTTTTGCATGAATCAGTTTAGCGTACTTATCAATGATCAGATTTTCTGCATGCACATCTTCACCGATTGTTACATTTGGAAGTACAACACAGTTCTTTAATACAGCCCCTTTCTTAATATTACATCCACGTCCGATAATGCTGTTCTCAATATCTCCTTCAATAGTACATCCGTTTGAGATGATAGAAGAGCGGGCACTGGCTGTTTCTAAATATTTTGTTGGGCAAGAATCACTGGTTCTTGTATAAATTGGCCAATCCTCTTCGAAAAGAAGATTTCTTGTTTTTGCATCCAGTAAAGAGAGGTTTGCATCGAAATAACTCTTTAAGTCAGTAACAGCAGCAAAGTATCCACGATGTGAAATTCCACGTACATCAAATTCCTGGCAAGCATGATTAACTACCTGCGGAAGTGTATACAATGCAGAATGTGATGCCCCTTTCTTAAGTAAATCGATGAACAAATCTTTTCTCATAACATAAGTATCCATGAAAATATTGCGGTTCTTTGCAGTTGCACGATTCTTTTCAATAGAAAGGACACCTTTTTGTTTATTCAAATTTAAAATATCACAATTGAAAAAGCTCTCATTTGCATTATCTACTGTATGATAAAGCAATGTGATATCTGCTCCGGATTCAACATGTTTATTCATAAGATCATCAAAATCCTGTTTAAATATCATGTGGCTAGGAGCAATGATCACGTAGTCAAAAGGACTTTCTTCTATGTAAGATAAGTTATCTAAATATGTTGCAATATCAGTGTCATACAATGAATTCTTTCGTTCACCTTCAGAAAATAGTATATGAAGATTTCCACGTTTTGAATTGATATTATAATGACGACCTGTACCAAGGTGTTCTACTAAAGAACGTGGTTGTTTGTTAAGAAATACTTTGATTTGATCCATTCCACTGTTTGTCATATTTGAAAGTGGAAAATCAATCATTCTATATCTTCCTAAGAAAGAAAATGCTCCGATTGAACGGTAATCCTGAAGTCCTTCCACGTGAATCTGACTTCTGGAGAAGTTAATGATTCCTAATGCGTCACACATATTATTCTGCCCCCTTTACGCGTTTTGCTACAAGTTCAATATTTTCGCTGTCTGCGCTTCCAACAACGGCATCTTTACCAATGTGGACACCATCTGCGACAAGGGCACGGGTTACAACGGCACCTTCTTCAACAACAACACCAGGCATCAGTACACTGTCAATAACTTTTGCACCGGTTGCTACTTTTGCACTCGTAAATAATACAGAGTTTGTAATCTCACCATCGACATCACATCCCTGAGTAATAAATGCTTTGTTAATGTTAGCATTTGGTCCTAAAATATGAGGAAGAGTAGTAGAATCCTCTGTATAAATTTTCCATGAAGGATCATTGAGATCTAATTCATTCTTAGGATCGAGTAAGTCCATGTTAGCTTCCCATAAAGAATCAATTGTACCTACATCTTTCCAGTAGCCTTTAAATTTATATGCAAAGAGACGTTTTTCATCTGCAAGCATCTGCGGAATGATATCTTTACCGAAGTCATGGCTCGAATTAGCATCCTTCATATCAGCTTGTAACATCTTACGAAGTAGCTTCCAGTTGAAAATATAAATTCCCATAGAAGCAAGGTTGCTCTTTGGATGTTCAGGCTTCTCTTCGAATTCGACAATACGTCCGTCTTCGTCAGCGTTCATAATACCAAAACGGCTGGCTTCTTTCATTGGGACTTCAATAACAGCAATTGTAGCATCAGCATTGGATTTGATATGATAATCCAACATCTTTGCATAATTCATCTTATAGATATGGTCTCCGGAAAGAATAAGAACATATTCCGGATTATAATTGTTAATAAAATCAATGTTCTGTGAAATGGCATCTGCAGTTCCACGATAAACATCCAGATCAGTGTCTGCTTTCTCACGTGGTGGAAGTACATAAACACCACTGTTTTTTGCATCCAGACCCCAACGTCTTCCTGCAGCAACATAACTATTCAAAAGAATTGATTCATATTGGGTAAGCACTCCTACAGTATCGATTCCACTGTTCGCACAGTTACTAAGTGGAAAGTCAATGATTCGGTATTTTCCCCCATAAGATACGGCCGGCTTAGCGACTTTGTTTGTCAGATCATGAAGACGACTGCCGCGTCCACCAGCTAAAATCATAGCAAGCATATTATTTTGTTTCATTGAGTATCCTCCCATATTGCTTTTTCATAAGATAAATATATTATACTATGAAATGACAGAAAATACCATATAAATTGAGAAAAAATACCATATAAATTGAGAAAAAATACCAAAAATTTTCGAAAAAATCGGGAAAAGATATATAAAAGACACAAAAATCCCAATTAACCATGAGAATTGTAAAACTACATAGCTAATGGGATTTTCAGGTTAGAAATTAATTATCAAAATCATCTTCAAATGGGTCATCATAGTCATCTGACGAATCATAATCATCAGAATCTCCTCTGGATGCAATTGTAAGAATCAAGAAAATTACTGCAAGAACAAGCCCTGCAATTGCACAATACAAAAGATTGGCTTCTCCTTGACGTTTCATAAATGCATATACACCGCCACCAAGATATAACAGCATTGGTAGAATGAAAGCAAAAACAGAATTTGACTTCTGCATAATTAATAATAACAGTGCAGATACAAACATACATGCTGCAAGAATGGCATAAGTCATACCAGCAGAAGCTGTATCGCCGGATAGAATACCATCCAGACCTGCCATTAGTGCAGAATAAACACAGAAACCAAAACCTCCGATAGAGAGAATTCCTAAAAGAACACGTAAGACGCGGAATCTGGCTTTTGGTTCATATTCATCATCCCAGTCATCATCATCATTAATATCATCATATGCATTCATTGTACGCTGCTTCAAATCCGAAAGATCATCCGTGTTAGAAATCTTGTTTGATCTGTAGGATGGATCTGTTGAAAGCATATCTTCGTAACCTTTGCGCATTGCACGTTCTCGCTGTGCACGAACGTGCTGAGGTGGGATATTACCATATTTTTGCTCTTCTGTAGTTTCGGAAGCAGAAGAGAGAGTTGCCTCTTCTTCAATAGGACGGCGCTTTTTAGGAGTGGCTTCTCCGTCAGCCGGGCGGCGCTTCTTAGGAGTTCCGTCTTCGTTGACAGGGCGGCGCTTCTTAGGTGCGTCCTCTCCGTTAACAGGGCGAGCCTTTTTAACCGCTTTTTTCTCTTCGTCTGAGCGAGTAGACTCAGCTTGTTTTACATCTTCAACTGCTTTCTTAGCTGCCATTTTCTTTGCACGTTGTTTATCTAAATTCCACTGCTTTTTGCAGTCTTTGCAAATCGCATACTGATTCATAATTGGCTCACCATTCTCATTGGTTCCAACTTGTTTCTGCTGTAATATAACATCTTTTCCACATAATGGACACTTCATATGTATACTCCTTATTTTTTATAAATTTTCTACAACATGAACATTATAACATTTTATGAAAGCAAGAACAACGTTAAAATAGGTGTTATTTTGAAAAAATTGTGAAAAAGTATTGTTAATTGTCGAAATGTGGAATTGTATTTTAAAGAAAATATTTAAAATATTTGCATCTTAAGAACATTATTATGATAAAACAGTGGATTTTATGAATTTAATGTGTTAAAATACTAGATAGTCTTTGAGTAACAAAGGAGTACGGCATATGAGTAAAAAAATAAGAACAGAGGCAGTAGACTATTTGTTTGATGCAATTTTGAGTTTGCAGGATAAAGAGGAATGCTACACATTTTTTGAAGATATTTGCACAATTAATGAGTTGTTGTCTCTTTCACAAAGATTCGAGGTTGCGAAGATGCTGAGAGAGAAAAAGACATATCTTGAGATTGCGGAAAAGACAGGTGCTTCTACAGCTACAATCAGTCGAGTGAACCGGTCATTGAATTATGGAAATGACGGATATGATATGGTGTTCAGACGACTTGAGAGTAAAAAAGAAAACTAAAGACACAAAAAAGAAACGAGAACTGTTTGGTGTATAGCAGTTCTCGTTTTTTTATTCTTGTGGATGAACTTCATCCAGCAATTTTTCAATGATTTGCTTTTTGACATATACATCAAAACTGAGATCGCACAGCAGAGAAAATAACTGTAGTTGCTCTTTATCTCCATCATAAACTTTAGAAAAAGAATTTTCAGAACGAGCAAAAGCTGTTTTTAACTCTTCCTGAAGAGAATCGATTCGTGACTTCTGGACAGAACAGATTTCTTCATAAATGTCTGTCATAGATAAATTCTCGTCAGTATGAAAATACTTTTCTGTAATAGGTTTTAATAAAGTTTCAATATCTTTAATAGAAAGAATATTTTTAAAATAGTAGATAAAAATTAATACTAAGACATGCTCTTTGGAATATTTCTTCTTATCCGGTGGAGGCAGAAGATTATTCTTTGTGTAGTTGTTGATCATTGTCTTCGTTAAAATCTTGTCGTCATCATAACGCTTGGTAGAAGAAAGACCTTCTTCCATTAAAGTAGTAACCTGATCCATGTACAGATTCATATTCGGAATCTCAGTAGAGTGGATATAATCAATGCGTGAAATACTATTTAAAATACTGTTTAAGATATCATTAGAATCTATTGTCATTTTATCACCTCAATATAGCTATTATATAGTATTAAAAACTAGATGGCAAGTATTTTTGAAAATGAATTTCGGATGAATTTTAAGAACTTTAAGCGTGAAAATGTATGTGTCATATGTTAATATAATAATATTGTTTATCAAAAGATATACAGAGAACTAGGATTTAAAGGGAGCACTAAAGGATGATATATGAACCATTATTCAAGTTGGAACGAACGGGAGTACAGATTCATTATTATACAGGAAAAGGAAAATATAATCCGGTACATTGGCATTCTGCAATAGAGCTTATATACGTATTAAATGGAAATGGGTCGATTATGATAGATGGAAAAGACTATCTGGTTGTTGCAGGAGATTTTGTAGTGCTGGATTCTAACCAGATGCATGAAGTAAAGACAGCAAATGCGTCAATGATGGTGGTAATTCATTTTTCGAGAAACAGTATGAAAAATTATGTTTCAGATATAGAAAAATATCGTTTCTTCTGTACTCGGGAAAAATTAAAAAAAGAACAGTTGGAGGCATATCTAAAAATATGTGAGATGTTAAAAGGCTTGCCGCCGATGTACGTGATGCATCCTGTCGGATATCGGTTAAAAAGTCAGGCTATTGCGATGGAAGTATTCTTTGAGCTTTTGAATCATTTTGCAATAAGAGAAGAACATGTACAAACTTCAGAGCGCAATACAATATTGGAACGGCTGGGAGAAATTACAGAGTATATAGAATTACATTATAAAGAGCAGATTTCATTGGAAGAGATTGCGTCACATTTTTATTTGAGCAGAGAATACTTTAGTCGTTTTTTTAAACAAAATATGGGGGTAAATTTTTTGAGATATGTCAATCAGGTGCGATTGATGCATATTTACCAGGATATCTGCAATACACAAAAAGGAATTTTGGAGATTGCAGAAGAGAATGGATTTACGAATTACAAATTATTTAACCGAATGTTTCATGAGATATACGGATGTTCCCCGAGAGATGTGCGAAAGAAGTAGAAATTCTAGTTGACAATAAAGAACGTGTGTTCGATAATAAAAGCAAGAGTTTGGGTTAAATGAAGATAAGATGGGAGAGTTTTATGAGCATATATGATACATTGAATGAGCAGCAAAGAGAGGCTGTTTATCATACCGAAGGACCACTTTTAATTCTGGCAGGAGCCGGTTCTGGTAAGACCAGAGTGCTGACTCACAGAATTGCATATTTAATAGAAGAAAAGGGTGTAAATCCCTGGAACATACTGGCAATTACATTTACAAACAAAGCGGCAGGAGAGATGCGTGAACGAGTAGACAATCTTGTTGGATTTGGTTCGGAAAGTATATGGGTTAGTACATTTCATTCCACTTGTGTAAGGATTTTAAGAAGATATATTGATCGCATCGGCTATGATACGAATTTTACAATATATGACAGTGATGACCAGAAGACATTGATGCGTGATATATGTAAGCAATTGAATATAGATACAAAGAAATTTAAAGAGAGAACATTTCTTGGAGCAATTTCGTCAGCAAAGGATGAGATGGTAACGCCGGCAGAATACGAGGTGAATGCAGTCGGAGATTTTTCAAAACAGATGATTGCAAAAGTATACTGGGAATATGAAAAACAACTGCAGGCGAATAACGCATTAGATTTTGATGACCTGCTGATGAAGACAGTACAGCTTTTCCAGAAGGATGCAGAGGTTTTGGAGTATTATCAGAATCGATTCAGATATATTATGGTGGATGAATATCAGGATACGAATACAGTGCAGTTTAAATTTGTCAGCCTTTTAGCAGCGAAGTATCAGAACTTATGTGTAGTAGGAGATGATGACCAGTCCATTTATAAATTTAGAGGAGCTAATATACAGAATATATTAAGTTTCGAAGAGAAATTCAAGGATGCAAAAGTAATAAAGTTGGAACAGAATTATCGTTCAACAGGCAATATTCTAAATGCTGCGAATGCAGTGATCCGCAATAATCACGGACGAAAAGATAAATCTCTTTGGACGGAAAAAGGAGATGGGGGAAAAATCCAATTGCATGAGTTTGATACAGCATATGATGAAGCTGAATTTATTGTAAATCAGATTAAAAGTGGATGCACAAAAGGAAATCATTATAATGATTACGCAATCTTGTATAGAACAAATGCACAGTCTCGTATTTTTGAGGAAAAATTTGTGGCAAACAATATTCCATATAAAATTATCGGTGGGGTGAATTTCTATGCAAGACGCGAGATTAAGGATTTACTTTCATATTTAAAGACAATAGATAATGCGAGAGATGATCTGGCTGTTCGAAGAATTATTAATGTCCCGAAACGTGGGATTGGTCTTACAACAGTGAATCGTGTGCAGGATTCTGCCCAGATGAGAGGAATTGGATTTTATGAAGCACTGCAAGGTCTGGATCTGATTCCGGGGATTGGAAGAAGTGCTGCAAAACTAGATTCATTTGTTGCGTTGATTGAATATTTCAAAGGCAGACTTGGAAAAATCAGTTTAACGGATCTGTTAAAAGAGATTATTGAGATGACAGCATATGTAGAAAGTCTTGAGGCAGAGGATAAGGAAGATGCACAGGCCAGAATTGAAAATATTGATGAATTGCTTAATAAAGTGGCAACTTATGAGGAAGTCTGTGCAGCAGAGCAAAAAGAAGTTTCATTAAGCGGCTTCTTAGAAGAAGTAGCATTAGTGGCAGATATTGATAATTTAGATGAAGAACAGGATTATGTTGTTTTGATGACATTGCACAGTGCGAAAGGATTGGAATTTCCGAATGTATACCTGGCAGGTATGGAAGACGGATTATTTCCAAGTTATATGTGTATCGATAATCCGGAAGATCTGGAAGAAGAAAGACGTTTGTGTTATGTAGGAATCACACGTGCAGAACAAGAGCTTGTGCTGAGCTGTGCAAGAATGCGTATGGTACGAGGAGAGACACATTATAATCGAGTATCCAGATTCGTGAAAGAAATACCAGAAGATTTGCTCGAAAAAGAAGAGAAGCTGTTTTCTGTCAAAGAAGAAAAAGATTCTGCTGTTCAAACAGCATTTAAGCAGGCAAAACAAGCATTTACACAAAAACCATTTACTACATATGCTTCACCTCTTATGACGGGGGCAAAGCAATTTGCAGTGACAAAAGAAAAAGGCCTTGATTATACAATCGGAGACAGAGTGAGACACATTAAATTTGGTGTAGGAACTGTAAAAGATATTGTAGAAGGCGGACGAGATTATGAAGTGACAGTAGAATTTGATACTGCCGGAGTAAAGAAGATGTTTGCTACATTTGCAAAGTTAAAAAAGGAAGAATAAAGTTATTCATTTTTCTATGAATTTTTCAATGAATTTAGTAGTAATCTGAAAATGATAGTGTTATAATATCAGAAAAGAACTCTACCAAGAAAAGGGAAAGGGCGTGTAAGATATGAACAGAGTAGAAGAGTTAATTGCAGAGACAAAACTGAAAGAACTTTTAAACAAAAAGGAAGAAGAAAAACCATGTAAGGCAATCCTTTGGACATTGGCAATTATCGGTGCGGTTGCAGCAGTAGCAGGTATTGCCTATGCGGTATACAGATTCTTTACACCGGATTATCTCGAAGACTTTGACGAAGATTTTGATGATGATTTTGATGATTATTTCAGTGATGAGGATCAGATCTAATCAGTTTGAAAAAATTTGAAGTTATCAGACATCAAATCAAAGGTAAACAGTAACGGCTAAACATAAGGACAGGATGTGGTGGTAAGGTACCGCACCCTGTTTCTTTTTGCTAGAAAGAGAGTGTTATGAAAAAAGGACAGATATTTGAAGGAATTATAGAAAAAGTTGAATTTCCAAATAAAGGAAAAGTATACGTGCCGGAAGAAGACAGATATGTAATTGTAAAAAATGGAATTCCGGGACAGAAAGTGAAATTTATTGTTAATAAATTTAAAAGCGGTAATGCGGAAGGAAGGCTGTTGGAGGTTTTAGAAAAATCAGAAAAAGAAACAAGAACTCCGGTCTGTAGCATTTTTCCTGCATGTGGTGGATGTATGTATCAGACAATGTCTTATGAAAATCAGATGCAGATGAAAGGGGAACAGGTCAGAGAAATTTTGGAATCGGCTATGGCACCTGGAAAAACATTTACATTTGAAGGCGTAAAGGCAAGCCCCAAAGAATTTGCTTATCGTAATAAGATGGAATTCTCATTTGGAGATGAATATAAGGACGGACCATTGTCACTCGGACTTCATAAAAAAGGAAGTACTTATGATGTATTAACAGCATCAGACTGTAAATTGGTACATCAGGACATGAATAAGATTTTAATGTGCGTGTTAGAATATTTCCAGAATTTAGGTGCAAGCTATTATAAGAAAATGCAGCATATTGGATATTTACGTCATTTATTGCTTCGCCGTGGGGATACAACAGGAGAAATTTTAATCAATCTCGTAACTACAACACAGGAGGATTATGATCTTACACCATTAGTAGAACAATTGCTGGCATTACAGTTAGAAGGTAAAATCGTAGGAATTCTCCATATATTAAATGATTCGCTGTCAGATGTAGTACAAAGTGATGAGACGAAAGTTCTCTATGGACAAGACTTTTTCTATGAAAACCTGCTTGGACTGGAATTTAAAATCACACCATTTTCATTTTTCCAGCCTAACTCTCGAGGTGCAGAAGTATTATATACCATCGTGAGAGATTATATCGGAGATATTCACGATATGACTGTATTTGACTTATTTAGTGGAACAGGTACGATTTCTCAGGTACTTGCACCAGTTGCAAAAGAAGTTATCGGAGTGGAGATTATCGAAGAAGCAGTGGAGGCTGCAAAAGAGAATGCAGCACGGAATGGGTTGGAAAATTGCCGCTTTATTGCAGGTGATGTATTCAAGGTACTTGATGATATAGAAGAAAAACCAGATGTAATTGTATTAGATCCACCAAGAGATGGTATCCACCCAAAGGCACTTCCGAAGATTTTGGATTATGGAGTAGATACAATTGTGTACATTTCTTGTAAGGTGACAAGTTTGGCAAGAGATCTTGCGATGTTCCAGGCAAGGGGATATGAAGTAGTGAAAGCGGTTGCTGTAGATCAATTTTGCGAAACCGTGCATGTGGAGACAGTGTGCCTTCTGTCAAGAAAAGCCTAATAAATCAAAGAATTTCGCCATTTTGGGAATATAATAGATGTGTGTTTCTGTTTCCGTAGAGTGATGATATAAGCGGAGGTTTACCCCAGGGGATAGGTTTTGGAGAACGGGAAATATACATTTTGGCGAAAGGATATTTTTTCGCAAAAGTTTGTGCATTCGCTATCTGAATTCCCTTATCGTTAAATCCATCAATATAGATTTCCAGGTCGGTCATGAATTTTTTGAAATTTTCATGTGTGAGTAATTCAGATAATAATCGAGGGTTATATTTTTTATCAGTCAGTATTTGTATGGCATCGTCATTTAGGTGCAGATCAGATACTGACTGATTTTTATGTTTCCGCAATTCTGTCCGGCAAAGAAGGTAATCTGTGCTTACGTTGTAAAAATCCGCAAGCGTTATAAGATTGCCGAGTGACATATCTATATTTTCATCTTTTTCATAATTGCCAAGCGTGGAGCTAGGGATACCGGTAGCATCGGATAACTCCTGCAACGACATTCTTTTTCTGAGACTCTTAAATCTTTCAGTCTTTCTGGTATGGTAAGTTTTGTATGCATAGTATCTTCCTCGTTTTTAAAGATACAGATAGATTACCATGATATTGCCATGAGATAAAGAGAAATTCTTTACCTGTCTTGTCCATAATATTAGAAAAAAACACAAAAAGAAAAAATTTTCAGCATCTTGGATATACCGAATTGGCATAGAAAATAATTTCATAAATCGGGAATGGAAGGAGTGAAAAATTTATGAAATGTTGGAAATATATCAGTATGACAAAGCCGATAGGCGTAGCTCCGTGAAAATTTATTCACATGGTTTTAGGGAATTGGGGCATTTCCACAACAAGCTAAAAATGCATTTTGTGTGCACAAATGCACTGCTTGCTAAGTAGCAAAATTAGGAATGAAAGAGAGGATAAGACAATGGAAAATGTAACTTTTGATTATAAGTTTTACAGGATACCTAAGAGATTTTTTAAGGAAGAGCAGTTTAGTGACATGACAAATGCGGCAAAAGTATTATATGGAATACTCCTGGATCGCAAGGGTATGTCAGATTCCAATGGAGGCGCATGGCGTGATGAATATGGAATTACCTATATCATTTTTACGATTTTAAAACGAAAATGGAATCTAAACGAGTGGATTAGGAATATTCAGGCAGAGAGTCTATGGAAAGACATAGCTTGCAAAAGATATCAGCGGTATTTTATTTGCATGATGAATATGAAAAGTGCTTCTGTATGACAAAATCAAATTGACTAATACTGATTAGCAATATACAATATAGACAAAACGAAAATGACATAAATGGAGGGGCAAAGAAGTGGAGAAGGTTATAACACTCGAGGAAGCATTAAAAATAATTGGAGAATTAGAAAATGAAAACGTCGAGTTACGCGAAGAATTGGAATATTATAAAAATCGTAAATTAAGCGGAAGGCAGAAGCACAATGCAAAATGGATGGCAATTTACAACGATTTTGTTGCCGGTTATGAAAGCGGAATGACTATGATAGAGATTGCAAGAAGGAATAATGTCAGTGAGAGAACGATTTACAGATATAAAGCGTATTATGACAAGATAAAAGAAAATGGAAATTAGAACATATTGCTTACGTCAGCAGTATGTTCATATGAGATTTGCGGATGATCTTTTAAATACAAAAGGTATGGAGGGTTTTATGGCAGAAGATAAAAGGAAAGAAGAAATTGCGGTAATTGAAATCAATGAAGAATTTATGAAGAAAAAATTATATGAATTTCGAGGAACTAAAGTGTTATTAGATGCAGACTTAGCTGAAGTATATGGATATGAACTTAAGGCTTTTAATCAGCAGGTAAAAAGAAATATTGAAAGATTTCAGAACGATATGATGTTTCAATTATCTGATAATGAAGTTGAATATTTGCGGTCACATTTTGTGACCGCAAATATAAGCAGCAAATCCCGTAGTAATCCTTATGTTTTTACGGAACAAGGTGTATATATGTTAATGACGGTGCTAAAAGGAGAATTGGCGGTAAGACAAAGCATTGCTTTGGTAAGAACTTTTAAAAGAATGAAAGATTACATATTAGAAAATCGTGATTTAATCGGTCAGAGAGAATTACTTC
>OHAC01000848.1_pt1 | contig 30305 bp, 26 predicted proteins | sample 1577051 | NCBI WGS metagenome assembly OHAC01 (sample SAMEA3541499, study PRJEB24748) | human gut metagenome | biome: human gut; feature: human-associated habitat; material: faeces | place: China | collected 2012 | reverse complement strand
GATTTTTTTGAATCATTTTTTCTGCAAATTCATCAAATCCATAGCGGTTATAAATATTTGTAAGAGAATCTGTGCGCGCCAGTATCTGAAACTTTTTCTTATGTTCTTTTGCTACTAACCATACTCTGGTAAGAACTGACAGGAGAAGGCTTATTGTAAGAAAAATTCCGATGATGATTATCAGTAATGTGGCATTTCTCCATCCACTTTTAGGAGTTACTTCAAATTTCCAGTTTTCATCTCCTATTGTAAATGTATAAGAAACAGGACGATTTATTTGCCCATCTGATTGATAAACCACTTTATAAGTATCACTCCATGGAGCGTCTGTTTTTGAAATTTTGTATTCGTATCCAAAATTTGAAAGTGCACTGATTGAATCTGAAAAAATATCCGGAACACGCAGGATAACAATAGTAAATCCCCAGAAATACTCATGTCCGTTTTTATCTTTCAGGTATACGGGATTGCGGACTGCAATTCCATATCCTCCCTGTTTTAATTTGAAGGGGCCCTGCGTAATGATTGTATGGTTGTCTCTTGCGTAACAGGAAATTTTTCCGCGGTCTTTATCATGGATCAAATCAATCTTACCTGCCTCATTTTCATTAGCCGGATAAATATCTGTAACAACACCATTAGGAGCGAGCTGTACACTTTCAATAGAATCAGACATAAGATTTCCTGCAATTGTTTCAAACTGATGGATTTCGCCATCTTCACTTATTAAGATTTGCTTCAAGGTATCTGTGATCTCAATTCCATTTGTAATTTCATTCTTTATTCGTTCGCCATAGGTGGCTACGTTTAATTGTGCTGTTATGTGTCTCTGCTCTTTTTCGTGGGTGTCTGTTTTGTATACAATCAAACTAACAAGGCATATGCCCAGTAAAAAAATGATAAGAGGCACAAGTGTTTTCTTTTTCACTTGGTTCACCTCATTTTGTCCATGGGAATTATTATAATAAAGCATTATATCACAGAAGTTGAAAAACAGAATAAGTTTTATGAAAAAAACGAACTGTGCAAAATCTTTATACATCTATGACAGAAGAATGTATATTGATACTGTAGACGGCAACGTTTCTGGAAGATAATCATTCATATCATAGTCCACTTTTATCAGGTTTCTGCTGTAACCACAAAACAATGTAGCTATTGCAGTCAGATTTTGAGATAAAGGATGGACTGAGATTAAAAATTACGGTAAAATCGGGATTAGAAATGATGGCATTAAATCGGGATTGTAGGAAAAATTTATTATGAAAAATGAACTAATTTTGTTTGAAACGGCAGATAAGGAGATAAAACCTACAATACGGGATATTCTATATAAGCTGTTGAAAAATCGAATTTTGGAGGAAAACTTATAATGGAAAAAAAAAGAGGAATCAATTCATTTACACTACATATTTTAGCAATGTTATTTATGCTATGCGATCATTTGTGGGCGACACTATTTCCGGCACAGGAATGGCTGACATGCATAGGAAGGCTCGCATTTCCGATCTTTGCATTTATGATTGCGGAAGGATGTTATTATACTTCAAATGTAAAAAAGTATATGCAGCGTCTTTTTTTATTTGCTGTAATTTCAGAAATACCATTCAACTTGATTATGGGAAGTTCTGTAATTTACCCGTTTCATCAAAACGTACTATGGACATTTCTGTTAGGTCTGGTATCAATACAGATTATTGAAAAAGCAAAAAAGAAACAAAAGCCGTGGATACTGCTTCTTATAATTTGTCTTGTTCTTTTCATGGACTATCTACTTGGAACCATATCCATGGTAGATTACAATGCAGCGGGAATACTGACAGTATTGCTTTTTTACTTTTTCCGAAAAAAGACATGGGTTTCTTTTGTGGCACAATTTGCCGGAATGTACTATTTAAATGTAGTTATGCTTGGAGATCTGTATTATCCGGTAACTATTCTGGGACATCATTTTGAGATTCCACAGCAGAGTTTTGCATTACTGGCACTTATTCCAATCTGGTTATATAACAGAGAACAGGGATACCATAGCAAGTGGTTCAAGTATTTCTGCTATGCTTTTTATCCGGCGCACCTTCTTATCCTGTTTATTATTTGGCAATGGCGTATCCGGTAATAATCCATAAACGGAGAGTGAACTATAATACTTAAAATCTAGCGCACAAGCAAAGTAAATATTTGCCGGGCAGCAGAATTTATAAGAAAATGAGGGGGAAAATAATGCAAACTTATACATATGTTTCAAAAGGAATTTTCAAATTAATGGAAAAACCGAAACCCGTGCTGGTGCATGAAAAGGATGCCATTGTAAAGGTGACACTTGCCAGCATTTGTTCCAGTGACCTTCACATTAAGCACGGAAGCGTTCCAAGAGCAATTCCGGGCATTACAGTCGGCCATGAGATGGTTGGAATCGTGGAAGAAGTTGGAAGTGCTGTAACGAAAGTGAAACCGGGAGACCGGGTAACGGTAAATGTAGAAACCTTTTGCGGGGAATGTTTTTTCTGCAGGAAAGGCTATGTAAATAACTGTACCGACAAAAATGGCGGCTGGGCTCTTGGCTGCCGTATTGATGGCGGTCAGGCAGAATATGTCCGTGTGCCATTTGCAGATCAGGGACTGAATAAAATTCCGGATAAAGTTACGGACAGACAGGCTTTATTTGTAGGAGATGTTCTTGCTACCGGTTATTGGGCAGCACGTATTTCCGAGATTACAGAAGATGACACCGTCCTGATCATTGGTGCCGGACCTACAGGTATCTGTACCTTACTGTCCGTTATCCTAAAGAATCCGAAGCGTATCATCATGTGCGAAAAAGATGAAAATCGTATACACTTCATTAAAAAACATTATCCTGATGTTCTTACTGTTTCGCCGGAAGAATGCTTTGATTTTGTTCAGACAAACACTGAGCATGGTGGCGCAGATGTTGTTCTTGAAGTTGCAGGAGCAGAATCTACTTTTCGGCTGGCATGGGAATGTGCAAGACCAAATGCGATCGTAACGATAGTGGCACTTTATGATAAAGCCCAGCCCTTACCACTACCGGATATGTATGGCAAGAATCTTACTTTTAAAACAGGCGGAGTGGATGGCTGCGATTGTGAAGAAACACTGAATTTGATTGCAGACGGCAAAATCAATACAGAACCGCTGATCACACACACCTATCCACTTAGCAGGATTGACGAAGCCTATGATCTTTTTGAAAATAAAAGAGACGGCGTGATCAAGGTGGCAGTAGAATGTTAAATATAATGACCCGCCCCGATATGTGCATAAAGGTGGAGCATCAGCTTCGCGATATGCGAATATTGGGTAGAATTGTGGGAGTACGAAGTACGGAACAATCCGTATAATCAAGATTTGGGGATTCTGACACCAAAATCATATTATGATATTTAGAAGGAGGGCATACATTGAATTTAAAATTAAAAGAAAAAATCCGAGAGTCACTTTCTGCAGTTCTTCCAATTACTGGTATTGTTTTGATGATCAGTATTTTTCTGATTCCTATGGAGCTTGGCACTATTGTGATGTTCCTTACCGGTGCAATTATGCTGATTGTTGGAATGGGATTCTTTCAGCTCGGTGCTGAGATGTCCATGACACCGATCGGAGAAGGGGTAGGTGTACAGATTTCAAAATTGAAAAAGCTCATTACTGTTTTACTGACAGGTCTGATTATGGGAATCATCATTACGATATCAGAACCGGATCTGCAGATTCTTGCTAATCAGGTTCCCTCCGTCCCTAATATGGTATTGATTATAACAGTGGCACTTGGCGTTGGTCTTTTTCTTGCGCTTGCACTTGTTCGTATTCGATATAAGATCAGCCTGTCTGTATTATTGATTATCTGTTATGCAGCTCTGATTCTTACATCATTTTTTGTGCCGAAAGAGTTTTTAGCCGTAGCTTTTGATTCCGGTGGGGTTACAACAGGACCTATGACAGTACCTTTTATTATGGCCGTAGGTGTGGGACTCGCTTCTGTGCGAAGTGATAAGAATTCGGCAGATGATAGTTTCGGCTTAGTCGCACTTTCCAGTATAGGTCCGATACTGGCTGTTTTAATCCTGGGCTGTTTCTATAAACCTACACAAGCAGCGTATGTTCTTGAAGATGTGGAAACAGTCGTTACAACACAGGATGTTGCCCGCATATTTGCCCGGGACTTGCCATTATATGCCCGTGAAGTTCTGATAGCACTGCTGCCGATCATTGTAGTATTTTTTATATTCCAACTGCTTACCGGTCGCTATCATAAATGGCAGATCCGACGTATTATGATTGGTTTTATATATACATATATTGGCCTGGTTCTGTTTCTTTGCGGTGCAAATGTTGGTTTTGCACCAGTTGGAGCTTATCTGGGAAAACAATTGGCTGAACTGTCTTTTAATTGGATCTTGCTTCCTCTCGGAGCTTTGATTGGTTATTATATCGTAAAAGCAGAACCGGCAATTCAAGTACTGAACCATCAGGTAGAAACAGTTACAAACGGTGCAATTTCCGTAAAAATGATGGATCACTGTATGTCAATTGGTGTAGCTGCCAGCGTTGCTCTTGCAATGCTTCGTGTGCTTACAGGAGTTTCCATTCATTGGTTTGTGATTCCCGGATATTTTATTGCCCTCGTATTGTCCCGATTTGTTCCGGATATCTTCATTGGTATTGCATTTGACTCAGGCGGGGTTGCCAGCGGTCCGATGACATCAACCTTCTTGTTGCCGCTTAGTATCGGGGTCTGTGAGGCTCTCGGAGGAAACCTGATGACCGATGCCTTCGGCGTGGTTGCACTTGTTGCATTAACACCATTGATCGCAATACAGCTGATGGGACTCGTATACAAACTAAAAACCGGAAAAGGCACCCCGACAGAAAGAGCAGTAATAGCCGATGATTGTGATATGATCGTTGATCTTGAGGAGGATGAGTAAAATGGAAAATGAAAAAAAAGTATCCTTTCAGTTATTAGTATTAATCGCTACACCCAAACTTGCTGACCGGGCAGCGGAAATGTTTCGAAAGGGCGCACTGCCGTTGCAATACCGCTTTCATGCAGAAGGAACAGCTACAAGCGAGATTATGGATGTACTTGGACTTGGAAATATCGATAAAAGTGTTCTCATCAGTATGATTCCAAAAAATTTATCAGAAATCCTGATAAATAAATTAAATTCTGAATTACAATTAAACAGAGCAAACAGTGGTATCGCATTTACGATACCATTAAATGGAGCAAATAATCTGATTTTACGCATTCTTGCCCGAAATACAGGAAAAGAATTGCTGAATATAGCAGGAAAGGAAGAAAACAGTATGTCAGAAACAAAATATACTCTTGTTGCAGCAATCGTAAACAGAGGTTTCAGCGAAGAAGTTATGGAAGTGGTGCGTGCACAAGGCGTAAAGGGCGGCACCGTGATTCGCAGCCGACGTATAGGAAACAAAGAAGCAACCAGTTTTTGGGGACTCAGCGTTCAGGATGAAAAAGAGATTGTTTTGATTTTGGTTGAATCATCTAACAAAGTGAATTTGATGAAATGTATTGGCGAAAAATGTGGCATGCACAGTGAGGCGCAGGGAATTGTTATGTCCTTACCAATAGATTCGGTAGCTGGTATCTAGTTATAAGAGATATGTTCTTCTTATCCCTGACAGTAGTTTTCTTGATTGTAATCATCATGAATGTTGTATTCTTGGGAATAAAATCCCAAAACAAAATTTAGGCTATCCCAAAGTTGCCAGCGTATCAATCACGCTGGCAACTTTTTTCAAGCATAAACTCTGCCAGACAATTTCCATAGTTATCTGCCAGCCAATCAATCACATCTTTGATTGAAACATCATCTCCCGGTAACATTTCCTCCCGGGGCTTCCAGTATTGCAGCGGCATTCCAGCCAGCTGTAACATCTGTTTTGCAGCCTCAGAAACTTCCTCTATTCCCAGCATTCCCCAATCCATCTGATCCAGCAGATGTGCAAAAAGAGACGTATTTGTCACAAGACGGTTATTTTTTTTTATCCGGTCAAGGCAGGTCATAAAATCTATCCTCGTTCCTGCCGGCTGCTGCCGTTCCTGACAAAGTTTCTGATACCGTTCCCAGAGACTGTCCCGGGTAATTCCGAAACGATCCATCCGGTTCAATATGTCATGCTGATATTCCGGTCCCATATAACAATGATTGTACAGAGCCTGTTTCACAGCTTTTTTCACGACAAGACCTATATATTCACCCAATTTACAATGTTTTCCTGCATTCGTCAGATAAACCCCAGACTCCGGATTGCTGACCACGATCGTACCGTCTGTTCCGGAACCGGTAGCCAATCCATGGGAATATCTGCTCGGTGCCAGAAGTTCCTGCACGGCAGCCGTTTTTGCTTCTGTACAGGTCACCAGCGCATTTACCAGTGCCCCCGGTGCCAGATCAGCATCAATATGAAGTAAAATATTAATCGTTCCGGACATCACCTCGAAATAAGTTCCGGCACGTTCATGCCAGGTCGTCGGATCCCCCACACGCACGGCATTTACATTTATTCCGGCTGTGACAATCGCTGTAACTTTGAAATCTTCATATTCCATATATTCAATTGCTGCATCTTCCATATGTGCAGCAGTAGAAAGTCCGGTGCAGGTTCGCGGATCTAATCCCAGTTGCTTTGATGCCAGAAGCTCCATATGTTTTTCATAAGTTTCTGCCTCAATCTCGCAGGGCATTCCTCCACCCGGATTGCAGTCATTATTAAACACTGCCGTCAGATCACGGCGATATCCACCATTGTTCGGTCCGGTACTCACCACGTCCCTTGGACCGGAAAATTTCAGAACCAGTGATTTTTTATAATGATATAGTTCATCTCCTCCTGGCAAATCCAGTATTTTCATAATTTATGATATTCCCTCCTCACTGCTTCTGTATGGCTTTGCAGATTCCGGATTCCACCGCATAAGAGATAAACTTCTTTACCGCCGGAGATGCCTGTGCGATAGATGGCAGTGCAATTCCCATTTCAATATAATGCTCCGGAACCGTCGGAAGTGTCACAATATCCCGGCTGGTCCGCGTCGGAATACTGATTTCATTCATAATACTGATTCCGAGACCTTTTTCAATCATGGCAATCGCTGTAAAGGAATCAAACGTTGACAGATAGACATCCGGCTTGACATGTACTTCATCCAACATGTCAAATACATCCTGGTCCTGTCCATGCTCAGGCATGATAAAACGCTCGTAACGGCAGGCCTCCACCGGAAATACCTCATTTTTCGCCATGGGATGATCCTTCGGCAATACCGCCACCATACGATCTTTCATCAGCGGCAACCAGTCATAATTGATCGTATCGGAACAGTTGAAAAATGCGAGATTTACCGTCCGTTCATCCAGATACTGTAAAATATCCTGCTGTGTACCCTCGTACAGCTGAATACGGATGTTTGGATATTTTTTCTGAAATCCACTGATCAGCGATGGCATCCACACCGCCGCCAGACACTGATACGCGGCAATGTTAATCGTACCGATAGACAGCCCCCGCATTTCCGATGCTGTCTGAAACAATCTGTTTTCCGATTCCAAAATCTCACGGATTGTCGGCCGCAGACGACGTCCTTCCAGCGTCAGGCTGACTCCTTTTTTGCTTCGATAAAGCAGTGTAAATCCCAGTTCTTCCTCCAGTGCCTTGATCAGCTGGCTGACCCCGGATGGCGTATAGCCCAGTTCTTCTGCTGCATTTTTAATACTTCCGGTTTCTGCCGCACTCAAAAAAGCCTGATATCTCGATGTATCCATAACAACTCCCCCTGTTTCCAGTATCTATTATCCTGCAATCAAAATAGCCTCCTAAGCTGACTTTCTCATACAAAATCTTACTATTTTATCATTTTATGACTCGCATAGTTTATGCGTTTCAATCACGTTAAAAAACGATCTGACACCATTATATCCGCAACCCAATCCAAACTCAAGATATACGTTATTCTGTGTCACAATCAGCTTTACTGTTTTTATAATTAATTCTATTGTAAAGCGGACATTCGCAATCCGCTTTCGCTACTCCCATTATAGAATAAGTTATTATGCACAATTATAGAAATAGTATTTGTGCATGATGTATACCATTTACACGATATCATTAAGCTTTACTTAATTCATCCCTAAGATACAGTAGCTTTACTTTTTTCATCATGTATCATATAATAAGATCAACAAAGGAACAGAACACAAATAATTAACATAGATAGAAGGAGGACACTACAATGAAAATGTTCAGAAATTTATATACAAAAGCACAGGAAATGAGCGCAGAGAAAGTATTAGGCACAAACAGTATCATAACTGCATTATCTACTGAAATGGATGATTTAAAAGAAGCTTGGAGAAAAGATCAGAAAACATTTTTTTCTGATATTATGCAGGCAGAAGCCAACAGCACAGAAAGCAATTTACGTCAGAGATTCTGCTAATTTTAAGTGCAGATATCATCAGAAATATACACATTCAATATAAGAAATTATCCAATATAAAATACCTTCCTTTAAGTAAGATGAAACCCCAAAAGAGATCTTTATAACGATTCTTCCCCGGAATCGGATATGAAGATCTCTTTTTCTGTATTTCAGAGACATACTTTTCTACACATTTCTGATTCATTGCTTATTGTTCTGTACACATCATACAATGTTAATTCAAGTCAAACGTATTTGAGGATTTTAACTCTGATACAATTCTTTGAAATCCAACATATAGAAAGAATTCAGCAGATACAACCGATTCTCGGAATTTTCCAAATCTATCTCCAGTAGTTCCTTCAACCGTGAAATACGGTAATTCATCGTACTTCGGTGGATATGCAGCTCCGATGCCGTAATCTTGATATTCCGTTCATTGATCAGATAACGCTGCAGCGTATATGTAAACTCCGTATCATGCTTCTTGTCATACTCAATAAGTTTCAACAGCTGCGGTGCACACAGCATCTCCGGCAACAGCACCTGGGAAGCCTGACGAAAGAAATAGTGGAACGCATACTTTTCAAAGTAATAGATCGGTTCCTGCAGATCCTCGCTCAGTCCCACTTCATGGGCAATCTGCGTCTGCCGGTAATAATATCTGAAATTCATAAAATCATGTCCCTGCATACTGACACCGGCTTTCAGATTTCCAAGTCTTAAGAACTCACCAATATACGCAAAAAAACGGTCCGTCGCCATATTCTCCAGTGTCAGGTTCAATACCAGAATAATCTGATACTCATTCCGGAATACACAGCTGTTCGGAAACATATTTGCCAGTCTGTGGGTCAGATTCGTTGCTGTATGGATGGCATTATCACTCTTCCGACAGAAGATCGTGATGCATTGAAACATATCATCAATATTCCATTTATAATAACTAAACGGTTTAGCCAACTGATTTTTCGTATAGCTTTTTCCGTCAATCATCCCCTTAAACAGGATCGACAGCACATTGGACACATCACTCACCAGCAACATTCCCTGCTGCATCGCCAATGCGATATTATCCGCGAAAAATTCCAGCAGTTCATAATCCCGCTTCCGGATCGGTGTACCGATCTCATCCAGACAGACACGTCCCACATACACCCATTCAATCCTCAGATTCACATATAATGTACGATAACCGGTGGCTTTTGCTGAGAAAACATGTGCTCCATAAGTGTGCAATGTCTTATGATATTCGTCAGAAGATTTGAAGGTATTCAGAATTTCCAGCGGCAGATAATACTTATCGAACGTCTCATCATACTGCCAGGAAAACTGTCCCGCCATCTCATTTGCAATAGCCAGCAGTTCGTTGTTCCTGTCGTGGATAAAAATCGGTTTTTCAAAGATCGGAATGCACAGATTGCACATTTCCTCCAACGTAGCATTGCGCTGCATCGCCTTTCGAATCTCCATTTCCCAGGAATTATATAGGAAAAATATCTTTTGGACATCATGATAAAGGCTTGTTCTATCTGTATTTTCCGGAAAAATCAGACAAATATTATTTTTGAACAGATCTTCCGGCGGTTCACCGATACACAGACACCCCCAGGCTGCCGGGACAGGATGTGATACAAAATATTCTACATGTTCCAGAAGCATGTGATCCGGCAGATATTCCTGTCCTTCCATCGCTTCCTGAACACCCATAAATTTTATTTTTATCAGATCAGAATGTCCGGTCATACGCGGATGATATTCGGCCAGACACTCTTCAAAAACCACCATACTCAGATACATAAAAGTCCTCCTTCGCGAAAAAATCCCTTCGTACATAATATACGAATGAATGATAAAAAAGTCAAACATATTAGTGAATTTTCAAATACATCCATACGGTCTATGATACAGATATAGAAAAAAGTCCGGACCACTTTTTCAGTAACTGATCATTTCTATTGGTATTTTTGGTTTTATTAAGTTATGGTTATTATTTATCAAACATTTAAGGAGGACTAGGTTATGAACTGGGGTGTACTGATCGCAGTACTGATTTATGAAGTGGTATCCATCGTTGGTATCGGTGCCTTTATGGCATACAAAAATAAGAAAAACGGCGGTGCGGAAAGCGGAAGCTTTGCATTTGCCGGCGGCGGCCTCCCGGCTTCTCTGGTAGGTATCACACTTGCCCTGACGCTGCTCGGTTCCGCACACAACTGGGGAACCTGTCAGAATGCAGCATCTATGGGAGTTATCGCTGCATGGTTTGGTATCGCATGTGTAATTATGATGGTAGTCATCACACAGATCACCGGTCCATGGATTCGCAGAACCGGAGCGAAAACCATCGGTGATTTTCTGAACAAAGTATTTGGTAAAATACCTGGAACGATGATTTCCTGTGTAAACGCAGCATTAAGTATCGCAATGGTCTGTCTGGAAGTCGAGACCATCGCCATCACACTTTCCTTCCTGACAGGATGGTCTTATATGATCAGTGCCATCGTCGGCGGTATCCTGGCCATGCTCTATGTATTACTGGCAGGTATGAAAGAGATTGCTTGGCTGAACCTGTTAAATGCCATTTTAATGTACGCAGCTCTGATCGTCGTATTCATCTGTCTGTGCTTCAAACTCCCGGGTGGCTGGGATCAGGTAGAAGCAACCATGACAGCAAGTGCTGACACATCCTGGATGACAAGCATCTTCGGAAACAAAGCACTGATCATCGGATTTGCAATTCCGTCCGCACTTGGTGCTACCATGTTCCATGGTATGGCGCAGACCGGTTATCAGCCGGTAGCAACTGCAAAAAACAATCATGAAGTAAAAAAATCCCTCTGGTTTGCAGGCCCGATCAACGGTTTATTCTGTATCATCCCGGCCCTCATCGGTGTAGCTGCTTTCTCTATTCTGGCATACAGAAACGCAGGTTCCATGATGATGACACCGGCCATGCTGCTGGATCTGCTGCCGAAGCCGGTCATCGCATTACTGGCTGCAGGATTTTTGGGTGTAGACCTTTCTTCCTTCGCTGTTATGGCACTGGCACCGGCTACCCTGATTTCACATGATATGTACACACTGTACAAACCAAATGCAACAGAAAAACAGAAATCCACCTTATCACGCGTGATCATCATCATCATCGGTATCGTAAGTATTGCCATCTGTAACTTCCAGCCGGCAGTTGTAGACATGGTAAACTGGTGCTTCTCCTTCGGAATCCCGGTATTTATCATGGGCGTGATCGGACTTTGGTGGAAACGAAGCACAAAGGCTTCTGTCATTACATTTATCATCACATGGATCGTTGTATGTATCTGGTCCACCTTCGGATTACAGAATGCACTCGGATGGGCCAACTTCCATGTAAACTACATCTCACTGATCGTTGCTCTGATCGTTGGTGTGATCTCAACCGCCGTATTACCGGGCAAAAAGGGATTGTTTGCCGGTAAACGCGCATAAAGGAGGAAGATATTATGCATATGTGTGTGACAACAATTATTTATACTGCTATCATGGTATTTGCAATAACCGGTATCGGATATGCCATTGGTAAACTCAACAAATTCGGTGACAGCGACGAACTGGTCAACCTGGATGACAAATAAGGGAGGGTATGAAAAATGACTACGACACAGATCTGGATGTTATGTTTTGTTGGGGTTATGGTTTTATTAATGATCCTGTCTGCAGTATGGAATCAGATGGGAAAAAAGAACCGGAAAGAACTGGACAAAAACAATTAATTTTCAAAAAGAAAAACAATCTAACACTGTAATTATCGAACAAAAAGGAGAACTGAAAAAATGAAAGAAATGACACCAAAAGAGAGAGTAATGGCCTTTTTCCGCCATGAACCGGTAGATGAACTGCCGACTGACGCAGGTATCTTCGTTTTATTCAATCCGGAAGCTTACAAGGAGCGTCCTTCCCATGAGCATGGCGGAGTAGACTGGTTTGGAGTTCCGTGGAAATATGAATCCAGCGTAGATGCCATTGCACCGGATCATTCTGTTGAACCGATCATGGAAGACATCTGTGACTGGAGAGAACTGGTAAAATTCCCGGATCTGGATGCATGGGACTGGTCCAAAGTTGAAGAGATTGATCACATCAGCGAGATTGACCGTGAGAACAAAGTATTTGAGATCATGTTTGTAAACGGACCTTTCGAACGTCTCCATATGCTGATGGGATTCGAGAATGCATTATGTGCATTACTGACAGATCCGGAAGAGGTTGAAGAATTCTTCAACACTTATATGGAATGGAAGATCAAACTCATGGAAAAAGTCATCGAATATTACAAACCGGATGTTCTGATGTTCCATGATGACTGGGGTACCCAGAACAACATGTTCTTCTCCCCGGATGTATGGCGTTCCCTGATCAAACCACAGATTAAGAAAGCCGTTGACCGTTGCCACGAACTGGGCGTACTCTTTGATATGCATTCCTGTGGAAAGATCGAAGCTGTCGTTCCGGAATTTGTAGAACTTGGCATTGACGCATGGCAGGGTATGGAAATCAATGATATTCCAAAATTGAAATCCATCACCGGCATGAACCTCGGATATCACACCACACCGGATTATCAGGGATACCAGACAGAAGCCCTGGCCGGCACTCTGACAGAAGAAGATCTGCGCAGACGCGTGCGTGAAGTATTTGAAAAAACCGCTGAAGGATACTGCTACTGCCCAATGTTCCTTCCATTCGGTGGATGGTCCACGGAAGTGATGATCGACGAGATCATGAAATGCGGCAAAACGATTTACAAAGACGCATAAATACATCTGTAACAGATACATTACTTTTATGATATACAAAAAAACACGTTCCGGATGTATAACAGAATGCTATGACATCAAGCATATTATTTATTTTACACTTTCCCCCTGCTGCTATATACTATAGAATATAAAGTCATAAAAAAACTGACAGGTCAGCAGAAAATCATGGGGGAACATTAACCAGAAGAATCCCGATTTTTCGGATATAAACTGACTGACAAACAGGAGGAGGAAAACATTATGTCTATTATCAATGATATTTCAGATGCTTTACAGAGAGGAAAGAAAAAAGAAGTAACAAAGCTGGTACAGCAGGCTATCGACGAAGGTATTGACGCAACAACCATCTTAAAAGACGGACTTTTAAGTGGTATGAACATCATCGGTGAGAAATTCAAAAATGACGAAGTATTCGTACCGGAAGTATTAGTTGCAGCACGTGCTATGAACGCAGGTACCGCTCTCTTAAAACCACTTCTTTCCGGAGATGCCGCAGAACCGCTTGGAAAAGCTTGTATCGGAACTGTAAAAGGTGACATGCACGATATCGGTAAGAACCTGGTTCGTATGATGATTGAAGGAAAAGGCATTGAAATCATTGATCTTGGCGTCGATGTTGATCCTCAGGACTTCGTAAAATGTGCGATTGAAAACGACTGCAGCATCATCTGTTGTTCCGCACTTCTTACAACTACCATGCCAATGCTTGGTGAAGTAGTAAAAGCAGCAGAAGAAGCAGGAATCCGTGACAAAGTAACCATCATGGTTGGTGGTGCTCCGGTAAACCAGGCATTTGCAGACAGCATCAACGCTGATATCTACACAGAAGATGCCGCTTCCGCAGCAGACGCAGCAGCAGCAGTATTCGAAGGTTAATCCAGTCACGGTTTTCATATTGGATTTTTCATCGGATTTTTATTACAACAGAATCTAATTTTTGGCAGGTGCTGCCCCCATGCAGCACCTTGGCCATTATTATTTTTTACTTTTTTTACCTACTAAAACCATAGGTATTGAAATTAAGGAGGACATTTATCATGACAATGAACATGAAACAGTGGGTAGCAGACATACTCGCAAGTGACAAAAAGAAATCATTACCGGTACTTTCTTTTCCATCCATCCAGAAAATGGGAATCACCGTATCAGAGCTGATCAATAGCAGCGACAAACAGGCAGAAGGTATGAAGATCATTGCTGATTCCTGTCCGACTGCAGCCAGTGTAAGTTTAATGGATCTGTCTCTTGAGGCAGAAGCTTTCGGTTCCACCATCCGTGTATCTGATGATGAGGTTCCAACCGTTATCGGTTCCATCGTTTCCACAGAAGAAGAGGCAGAGGCTCTCAAAGTTCCGGAAATCGGTGCAGGTCGTACCCAGATTTATATTGATGCTATCGAAAAAGCATGCAAACTCATCACAGATCGTCCGGTTCTGGCAGGTGTTATCGGACCATTCTCCCTGGCAGGCAGACTTTTGGACGTATCCGAAGCACTGATCTACTGCTACGACGAGCCGGATATGGTACATATCGTTCTGCAGAAAGTAACTGAATTCCTGATCAACTACTGCAACGAATATAAAAAAGTCGGTGCAAACGGAATCGTAATGGCTGAGCCGCTGGCAGGACTGTTATCTCCGGATCTGGCACAGGAATTTTCTGCTGATTATGTAAAACAGATTGTAGATGCGGTACAGGATGACAACTTCCTTGTGGTATATCATAACTGTGGAAATACAGCAGTAAAAACCATTGATACTATCGTGACAAATGGCTGCCTGATGTATCATTTCGGAAATGCCATCAATATGGCAGAGATGATGAGCCATGTTCCGGAAAACCTTATCGCCATGGGTAATGTAGATCCGGCCGGAGAATTCAGAAACGGAACTGCTGAGAGCGTATACAATCGTACAAAAGAAGTTATGAACGAGTGTTGTAAATACAAAAACTTTGTAATTTCTTCCGGATGTGATATTCCTCCGATGTCTCCATGGGAAAATATCAATGCATTCTTCCAGGCAGTGGAAGATTTTTACGCAAAATAAAAGCAAATTATCTGCTTGATATTACAGAAACAAACATCACTTACCACACAGGATTATATCTATAATCCACACCCTATATTTTGTTTCTATATTCAAGAATGCCTCGGCATTCTTGCTGCGAGGTGTGCGTCATGCAATTGCATGACATATTTCTACTGCGCACCTCTGCAATCCTGCCGGAGGCTATATCAGCTGGGTGATTGACTCCCAGCTGATATAATTAGATGATTACAGTGTCAAAACACCCGAATCATCAAGATAAAAGGACAAAAGTTGTCATCCGATCACTTTTGTCCTTTTATTGCACTTTATAAACACAAAGGAGAAATATTTTCATGATAGGAATCGGTATTGACACCGGCGGAACCTGTACGGATGCAGTTGTTTTCGATATAACCGAAAGATGCATTCTGGCATCCGCCAAATCACAGACCACACACGACCATCTGGAGCAGGGCATTGGAAATTCTCTGGACAAACTGCCAAAAGAACTGCTGCATCAGGCATCTTTTCTTGCACTGTCTACCACACTGGCCACCAATGCCTGCGTGGAAAACAAAGGCGGCCGGGTATTCATGATTTTTATCGGAGTCAGTGAAAAAGTAGTTCGCAATACCTACCGCGACTATGGATTTGAAAGTCTGGATGATATTTTATTTGTGGAAGGAAATGCAAAAGAACATACAGAACCCGGATGGGATCTTTTTGAAATGGAGATTGCGGAACGTCTCTCTGCCTATGACAGCGTCGCCATCGCCCAGATGAATGCAGAAGAAAACGGTGGTGCATATGAGCAGAAAGCTGCAGAGTTGGTTCGCAGACATAGTTCCATGCCGATTGTCTGTGCCTATCATCTATTCCATGACCGCAACGTCATCCAGCGCGGAGCCAGCGCACTTTTAAATGCCCGCCTGCTGCCGGTCATTGATGGATTTCTGAAAGCAGTCCGTTCCAGCATGCAGCTACGAAATCTGAATTATCCGGTAGTCATTATGCGCAGCGACGGTTCCCTGATGAACGAAACTTATGCCCTCAACCATCCGGTGGAAACATTGTTGTGCGGTCCTGCTGCCAGCGTTATGGGCGGTGCCTACCTGGGACATTATCCAAAGTCTGTCATCATTGACATGGGCGGAACTACCAGCGATATCGCACTGGTCAAAAATCATCTGCCTGTCCGCGCAGACAACGGCATCCAGATTGGCAGCTGGCGTACCTTTGTCAAAGGTCTTTATGTAGACACCTTCGGTCTGGGCGGTGACAGTGAAATCTGTTATCAGGAAAACAACCTTTTCCTGTCTGACCGCCGTGTTATGCCGCTGTGTATCCTGGCTGCGCAATATCCCGACCTTTTCCGGGTTCTGGATAATCTGGATGACAATTACTGGAAAGGACACTCCAAACCGATGTATTCTTTCTATATAAAGCAGAAAGACATCGCCGGTAATCCACGCTACACGGAAGAAGAGCAAACACTGGTCAGAATGCTGGAAGACGGTCCACTGAGTCTGGCTGAAACAGCACACGCTCTTCACACGGATGTATATAAGCTGAACCTGCAACGTCTGGAAGACGAGGGCATTATCCTGCGCAGCGGTCTGACTCCAACGGATATGATGTGTATCCGGGGCGATTTTACACTGTATGATGCAAAGGCTTCCCGGCTGGCAGTTGCTTTTCTGGCAAAATCCACCCATCACACACCCGAAGAAATCCCGGCACTGGTGTATGAACTGGTGGAAAAGAAACTTTACAAAAACATCGTCCGCATTTTGCTGGAAGATCGTTTCCGCAAGACAAAAGGCTATGCCTACACGGATGAGATCAACCTTCTGGCAGAAGAATGTTTCCGTTTTTCCAAAGACGGACAGGACAACCATAATCATCTGATCCAGGCACGTTTTCAGTCCGATGCGGTACTGGTGGGAGTCGGTGCACCGATCCATGTCTTTCTCCCGGAAGTAGCAAGACTCCTTGGAACCACCTGTTTTGTTCCACAGGAAGCCGGTGTCACCAACGCTTTGGGAGCCGTCATCGGTGATATCCGCGCAGAAGTCATTATCCACATCAAAGCCAACTACGAGATGAATTCGGAGGAAGAGACAAAAAGCGGTTACTACGTCTATGGTGTGAGAGAGCCGCAGATTTTCGAGACATATGCCGAAGCACTTGCCTATGCAAAAGAAGCCGGAGAAACTGCTGCCCGGGAAAAAGCACTGGAACAGGGTGCTATAGAAATCAGCGATGTCATTTTTCAGGAAGAACAGCAGAATGCCATGGCCTACGGTATGGATCTGTTTCTCGGCTCAGAAATACATGTGGAAGTCATCGGAAAAATGGATTTTACTTCCTAATATAATCATTACCGTTCACTTCAGTTAGGATTCCTATAACTGAGGTGAACTTTTTCTTATATAGACTTTCTTTTTCCTCCATATTATAATAGAACAAACACAAAAGGAGAATCAGAAAACAAGATGTGGACAGAATGGGATATCAGAGAACAGACAGATGAACAGACTTTTTACCGTGGAAAATTACTGGAAAGCACCAACGGTGTTCTGGAATTTTCCTCCTTTGAGACAGAAGGTCCATACGGTGATCAGGAACTGAATCTGCGTGCCACCATTCATGGCACAAATAAAAATAATTATAAGGTAGAAGTCACCCTTTACTACGATGAATATGGCGAACCGCAGGACATAGATTATTACTGTCCCTGTGAAGATTTTTTAACATCTGACGGAATCTGCAAACACTGCGTTGCTACCATACTCTACTATATGCACACGGACGGACAGTCAAAGACTGTTACTTCCCCATTTTCCATACCGTTACCCTCTGCATCAGAATACGATAACAGGGATACTTTCTCTGGAAACACTTCCTCCGTTTTTTCTGAAAACAAAATTGTTTCACAGGAAAGTATCTGGGGACATCCCGCCCGGACAGATAACAGTATGCAGCAGATTCTCCGCCAGTTCGGCAATCAGGAAAACTGGATGATCACCGATGGTGCACTCATCGGCCGCATCCATCTGGAACCAACGCTGAACATTTCCGGAAAAACGCCATCTGTTTCCCTGCGTATCGGAGATAAAAAAATGTATGTCGTAAAAAGTATTCCGGAATTGGTGCAGCATGTACAACAGACAGAGATGCATAAATATGGGAAAAATCTGGCTTTTGTCCATCAGCTGGATGCTTTCGATGATAACAGCCGTTCTCTGATGTCCTTTTTTATCCGTCAGTATCAGGATTACAATTATTGGTACAGTACGGATATCCGTAATTTTCCCCTGAAAAATGAACTTCTGGATGCCTTTATTGAGATAGTTGCAGACTCCGGCACCATGCTGGAACCATCCACAAAAAATCAGGGCCTCTGCTATCTGACCGATGAAGAATATAAAAAGACACTGACGCTCACCGCAGTGGAGGGCGGCCTCGAACTGAAATTGGAACAGATTCCATCTGTCTCTAGTCTGGATTGGAACTACATTTTCAAAGATCAGAAAATTTACCACAGCAGCAGACACACGCATCAGGCTATCAACCTGTTTGAAGACCGCATGACCGGCTGGTGCGGCGGCAAATCCTTCATAGCTGAGTCCGACCTTCCGCTGTTTGCCCGGGAAATGCTTCCGGAACTGGAGAAAAAATATCATATCGTAAAAGAACATTTTTATCCGGAAAATTATCTGCCGGAGGATGTCAGTTTCCGCCTGTATCTGGATCTGCCACAACGGGATATCATCACCTGTGATCTGGTAGCGGATTACGAAAATAACCGGGAATACCATGTTTTTCAGACAGATAGCAAAAAACAACATCGAAACATCCGGCAGGAAGCAAAGGTTGCAGCCCTTCTGTCCGGCTATTGCAATGCAAAAGACGATGCCACAGGCCTTCCCGCCATTGTGGAGGATAACGACAAACTCTATGATTTTCTGACCAGGGGACTGGCGGAATGTGAGAAAATTGCCGATGTGTATATCTCGGATCGCCTGAAAAAGATTCAGGTCATTCAACCGCCGAAAGTATCCCTTGGGGTGTCCTTAAATGGCAATTTACTGGATTTTAACATGGAAGCAGAGGGCATGAGTCTGGAACAATTGGCTTTCCTGCTGTCAAAATATAACCGCAAGAGAAACTATTATCGTTTGAAATCCGGTCAGTTTGTCGCCATGGAAGAGAGCAGTCTGGATACGCTGGCACAGCTCAGTCAGGGATTAATGCTGACGGAAGAACAACTTGCCTCCGGACACATTTCCCTGCCAAAATTCCGTGCCTTGTATCTGGATGCACAACTGCGGGACAACGAATCTCTTCCTGTGAACAAAAGCCGGGAATTCCGGGAACTGATCCGTAATATGAAAACAGTGGAAGACAGTGATTTTGAGGTTCCGGATGCCTTCCGGAAAATTCTTCGGGAATATCAGAAAAAAGGGTATCTATGGCTGGCAACACTATGCAGCAATGGGTTTGGCGGTATTCTGGCAGATGATATGGGACTTGGAAAGACACTGCAGGTCATTGTATTCTTATATGACCACTATATCGTGCAGGGGGAAAACAACCGGAATACACTGATCGTCTGCCCGGCGTCTCTGGTATACAACTGGGCACAGGAATGTCAGCATTTTGCACCGGAGCTTCCGGTCTGCACCGTAGCAGGAACAGCTGCTGAACGCCGGGAACTGCTGGATTCCCTGCCAGATCATCCTGGACAGATCCTGATCACTTCCTATGATCTTCTGCGCCGTGACATCGAACAATATCAGAATCTGACCTTTGATTATCAGATCATTGATGAAGCACAGTTTATCAAAAATGCCACCACAAAAGCCGCCCAGGCAGTTAAGCAGATTGACTCCCGTTTCCGTCTGGCACTGACAGGGACTCCGGTGGAAAACCGGCTGGGGGAGCTGTGGAGCATTTTCGATTATCTGATGCCGGGATATTTATTCAGTTATTCCAGATTTCGGGAGGAGCTGGAACTTCCGATCATTCAGCAGCAGGATGAAGATGCCCTGCACCGGATTCAGAAAATGATCGCCCCCTTTATCCTTCGCCGTCTGAAAAAAGATGTACTGAAGGATCTGCCGGAGAAGCTGGAAAAAAATATGCATGCAAAGATGACCGGAGAACAGCAGGATCTCTATCAGGCTCACATCCAGCGGCTTCAGATACTTTTGTCCAAACAATCTCCGGAAGAGTTTGACCGCTCCAGGATCCAGATTCTGTCCGAACTTACCAAACTGCGGCAGCTCTGCTGTGACCCTGCGCTTTTATATGAAAAATATACGTCAGGCTCTGCAAAACTTGATCTGTGTCTGGAACTGATCCGCAATGCTATGGAATCCGGTCATAAAATGCTGGTATTTTCCCAGTTTACCACTATGCTGGACCGCATTGCCGAAAGACTGCAAAAGGAACACATTCCTTATTTCATGCTGACCGGAGCCACCACAAAGCAGGAGCGGATCCGTCTGGTAACAGAATTCAATCAAGATGAAACACCCGTGTTCCTCATTTCCCTGAAAGCCGGTGGCACCGGATTAAACCTGACCGCAGCAGATATCGTCATCCACTTCGATCCCTGGTGGAACACCGCCGTGCAAAATCAGGCAACAGACCGTGTGCACCGCATTGGACAGACCAATCGTGTGCTGGTCTACAAACTCATAGCACAAAACAGCATTGAAGAAAACATTGTGAAACTTCAGGAACAGAAAGCGGAACTTGCAGAACAAATTCTGGACGGCGATAATATTGGAACTCCATTCTTCTCCCGGGAAGAACTTCTGGAGTTGCTGCAATAATATAGTGATACTTGGTGCGTGATTCTGAAACGAATACTATTTAACGGACATTTATAGGCTGAGTTACTGACATTTATTGATTAATCCTGATGGTAACTCAGTCTTTTTTTCTATATCTTACTTTATAAAAGAAATAAAAAAGGATTTCTCTTTTTAAAGAAACGGACATTTTTGGGATTACTTGCAGACATTTACTGATTCTTATTGCATCATCTTTCACTCTGTTTTTAAGAAGAAACGGACATTTATAGGATTACTTGCAGACATTTACTGATTCTTATTACATCATCTTTCACTCTGTTTTTAAGAAGAAACGGACATTTATGGGACTACTTGCAGACATTTACTGGTTCTTATTGTATCATCTTTCACTCTGTTTTTAAAAAGAAACGGACATTTATAGGATTACTTGCAGACATTTACTGGTTCTTATTGTATCATTTTTTATTCGGTTTTTAAGAAGAAACGGACATTTATGGGACTACTTGCAGACATTTACTGACTGCTTTTTAAGTCAAACGACGTGAGACTTGGTGCATGGCTCTGGTCAGCGTAAGCTGACATATTCATCTCAGAATCACTGCACATCTACACTTTGTTTCGGTCGGCAAAAAACCGGCAAATTGTCCAGTTGACAACCTGCCGGTTTCTAAATCTCATATACTTATCTTTTTATCGACTATTCGCTTTCTTTTTCCATGTTCGCAAAATGTTCCAGTCTCATCTGCTCCATATATTCATCAAATTCCACCGTTTCCTCCGGTGCCTGACCTTTTACCTTATGGATTGGGTTATCTTCATACCCGTTTTGAATCGCAGAAGTCATCCATCCGATCAGATTACGGATATTTTCCTGCTTGCAGGCCAGCTCATATGCATATTCAATCTTGTTTATATCATAATTGGCAACTTTCAGCAGCGCTTTTGCCTGGGAAATCTTGATTTTTTCATCAATGATATCCATGACTTTATCAATCAGATCGTCCAGTTCCACATCATCCGGTGTCGGAACTTCTTCCTCGACCGTCGGCTCTACATTCATATCTTTTTTAGTTACTTCAAAGTCAATACCATAGATTTTACCGCCACGGCCGCTTCGCATCAGATCATATTTTACGGAAATATCAGACTTTTCATTGATCTCATTTACCGCAACATCCAGTACACGACGCTTGAAATCGCACCATTTATCAAAGGATTTCAACTTTTCATGCACCAGTTCATTTACAATATAATCATAATCAATCTCTTTTTTCTCCAACTCACGCTGAATATCACGATTGATCTTTCCTTTGTCATCCTTGATCTGAACTGTACCGAGATGAAGTTTGATTTCAGAAACTCCATATTTTATATGGAAAACATTACCGGTTTCCTTATCATATTTTGAATGATAGGCGCGCGAAGAAAGCAGCTCGTACAGACGGTATGACCACCCGGAACGAAATGATAACATCATCGGAATATTCAACATTGTAAAATTAGCTTTCAGATCATAGATATAATCTTTGATCTCCGGTTCAAACTTAATCTCCATAGTACCGGAACCGGATTCATAACTTACCACACCTACCAGACTCATACACTTGAAGCTGCCGTCCGCAGATTCAATAAACATAGTACGTCCCGCCAGAGAAGTAGCCACATCCTTCAAATATGTACCCATTGCATTCCCTGTTACATGCAATACTTCTTTAATTTCTTTTGTCCGGAGTGTTGCTACCGGACGTCCCTGATCACTGAGCCGTACTTTTGTCAAGGCCAGTGCGAGCACTTTATTTTCCAAAAGCGATGCCCGGTACACAGAAGAAATAAGGAAATTACTTTTCTTCAATATATCAGGAAACATCGTCTTTTCCGATTTTGCAATTTCGTTCTTTGTCATTGGTGTTTCTCGTCCCTTTATAAACATGAAAAATTATATCCTTAATTATGCCTTTAAATCCTCAATTTGTCAATGAAAAAACTGTCAGACTTTTTCTAAAAAGTTATCAACACCCATAAATGTCCGCTATAACAATATAAATCATCCTATATTTGTCCGTTATTTGGGATACTTATCCTATAAATGTCCGCTATAACTTGTATGTCCTCCTATATTTGTCCACTAAATAGCAGATTTGCTCCCCATAAATGTCCGTTTCTTTATTTTTTCTATCCCACATTTGTCCGTTAAAAACAATCGGTTCCTATAAATGTCCGTTAAAACATCTGTTCGATACCATATTTGTCGTATTGTTCTCAAAAATTGGCCTATAAATGTCCGTTAAAAAAGGGGTCATCCTATAAATGTCCGTTAATTCATCCACTCATATCCTAAATTTGTCCGTTAAAAAAGTATTTTCTGGAACTTACGGCACAATATCTGGGGATTTCCTTTTTTCACTGCATCCCAAAAATGTCCGTTAAAACGTCTGTTTGCCTCATTTATGCCGTTTCTTTCAAGAAACTATCCTAAATTTGTCCGTTAGTTAACCAAATATCTGCAAATTCATCCCACATTTGTCCGTTAGTTAATAAAAAAGACTCCTATAAATAGCCGTTTCTTTATACAATAGCCTCCCACATTTGTCCGTTTCTTTCGGATTCTAAATTGTAAAACAATTCATTTTTCCTCAATTCTGCCGTAAGTTTCATTAAATAGTCCCATAAATGTCCGTAATTTCGTTAAAATGCATGAAAATTTAGCTCTTTTTTCTTTTTAACGGACAGATATAGGACCCAAATATGCCTTTTTCTTTGCCTAAATATGCCTTTTTCTTCGCCCAGAGCCGGCTTTTTCTTTGATTTTCCGGCCATCCCACATTTGTCCGTTTCTTTACCCATGTATTATCGCAACTTTTCCTACCCCTCACCGTTAATTGTCCTATAAATGTCCGTACTTTATTTTCATAAACCCAGTAAAATCAACACTTTTCGACCTTTTTCATGCCTGTAATATAAAAGAATAGAAGATTGTTGTTTACAAATAAATAAAAAAAATAGAAGATTATCAACAACGGCGTTGTTCCCTGTCGATAATCTCCATTTATTTTGATCCACAATGCCGATTTTTTCTTTTCTTCTTAGAACAACAAGAAAAAAAACTTCAATACTTAACTTAAATTTTTTTTCTGATATACTGGAACAGGTTGTTGTTGATAAGTACAGCAACAATTTATAACGAAAAAAATACATAATTATCAACAGAAGGTGAAAATATGGAAAAAGGGATTGAAATCGTAGCAAGATATCATTGTCCAAAGGAGTATTTTGTAGAAGTTACAACAGAAAAATCTGTTCTGGCAGGAAGAGATTACTGGTTATGTAAAAAAAACAGTCCACGAAAAGTATTTATGTTCAGCGGAAAATTCAAAAATGAAGATCAGGAAGTACATCAGATTATTGATCAGCTGAAAAGCAGTGTAAAGAAATACGAACAACTGTAATATCCGGAAGTTGTATATTTGGAGGGAAGTTTGTCGGAACACCGGCAGTATCATAAGAAATACTTATTATAAAAAAGATGAGAAAAACAGCAGCGAATTCTGTACATTGGATTTGCTGCTGTTTTTTATACATTTAATGTATAATTATTCATTTTAAGAATTATTTACTGAATGTAAAAACCGGATCCTTTCTGGGTCCGGTCTTATGGGGAGAGTGAGTTATGAAAAATTTATCTATATAAAGGAAATAGTTTTTTGTCGCCTCTGAATGTGCCAGTGTTGGTTAACTGACTACCCTCAGAAGCTTTTTATAAGTATCAAGTCTTACATCTGTTTCACTTGATTTATTTGATACTGTTATATTACTTGGAAATTGTGTTCATTTTGTGGCGTAAATATGAAGAAAATGGAAAGTATCTCTTAACAAATTATAATCATATAAATTGTTATGAATGCTCTTTGTTATCTAAATAGATTTGGGTGTAAATTGCAACAATTGGATCTGCATTTCCATAATGGGTGTGAATTGTAACAATAGGATTTGTGCTTCCTAAATGTATGCTAAGGATTTATTGACGTGTGTTTTTGATAATGATAAACTGGAAATATCAGGATGCAGGCGGTATTCCTGCACGAAAGTATGGGAGGTATTTCATTATGGAACAGCAGATTTTTACCAACGAGAGCATTTTATCCTGGTTACAGTATTTTGCAAAAAATACAGCCATTGATTTGGAAAAAGTAAAGATGCTCGATATCACCCGAAAAAATAAGAACCTGATTCCAACGGTAGAATCACACAGAGCCGTGCTCGTATTTACAGAAGCTGGTATTGCAGATATTTTTTACCGGATGTGGAATGCGGGACTTGGCGATTGTGAAGTCTGGTACAACGAAGGATCTGAGCCGGCAGGCGAGATCAAACATGATAAAGTAAGCAATATGATCAACCGTGGCATCAATGCTTCCGCAGGTATGTTGATTGTCAACGAGCATGCATGCAATACTTACAAGATTGGTATGGACAACCATAATTTCAAACGTGGTTCCATTCATTATGTAGGAAGTGAGATCCGTTCCGTTATTTTAAATAAGATGCATGTAGGTCATCAGGACGATATCTGTGTCATCAGCGGCGAGAGTATTGCCATTGAGGCGGCACTGATCGCCACAGAGGGCACTGTCATTGCCGTGGAGTATAATAAGGACGACCGTGCGACTATGGAAGAGAATATCGACCATTTCGGTCTGCACAACATTCAGGTTATCGATCATGTGGACGAGGAGACCATGAAGGACTGTCCGGTTCCGTCACTGGTATTTATGGTGGCATCAGCCAGCATGGAGCAGGAAATCGCATATCTGACAAAATTAAATCCAAAGATCAATATCGTGATCTATACCCTTGATTTTTGTGTGGCTGCATCTATTTCCGCCATGTTTGAAAAATATGGCATCAAAGATACAGAAGTTATCCAGGTATCCGTATCCAGATTGAACAGCAAAAATTCCTTTGAACAGCAGCCGGCTCCATGGATCATTTCCGGAAAGGCAGACTGTTAAGATGGCAAAAGTATTATTGTTTCAATGTGAGAATGAGCGGGAGATCCGCCAGATTTTGACACCGATGAAGATTCAGGCGGTGTCCGTTCCGAAGACGAAGTTTCATATGACGTTAAAGGAACTTGAACGGGAGAATGATGATGAAGGCTATTTTGGAGGAACTTACCCGGAAGGTAGCATGATCGTGATGTGTGACTTCACAGAGAAGCAGCTGGATCGGCTTCTGATGGATTTTCGCAATCGCAACGTAAAAATAGACTATAAAATGGTTATGACGGCTACAAACGCCTCCTGGGACGTTTTACATGTATATTTTGAGGCACAGAAAGAAAAAATGATGTATGAGATGGCTCAGAGAGACCGTAAAAAATTCCCGTTCAGGTAAGGTTAATTACCTGAGCGGGAAGTGTGGCTGTCGTACAGGAGATATTCGGCCATGAAGAGCATGTGCTGTTTTTCCTGTTCCGGCAGAGAAGGGTCACGTTGCGGCAATGGTCTGGATTTGTCCAGATCCTGGATGCGCTGTGAAATCAGATAAGAACGGATGATCAGCTGGTCATTAAAATGATGGCGCTGCTCCGTTTTATTCAGATAGCGTCCGGCAAACAGATAGTGAAAAGGATTTTTTGACTGTCTGTTTCCGGATGCTGTTTTTTTGTTGGTGTCATTGTTTCCGGACTGAAGGAGCATCTGACGGATCTGTGCCAGACGATCCAGAAGACGTTGAATCTGTACGTCCACATGAACAACCAGAAGAAAACGGTTGACCAGCACTGCGATAACCGCTGCGATCAGCGTGGCCAGTACGCAGTGTCCCATAGCATCCAGTGTATTGAGCTGAAAGGTCTGCATGGACAGTGTGGCACAGCAGATATAGGCAATGGTAGCAATGTCCCCGGCTGTGGAGTAAATAAACAGGTTCAGAACCGCTGTAATGAGGATTCTGGTCGGTAATTGAGGAAAGACGGTAAATAATGCCAGACTTCCGATAATACCGATCAGAGAGCCGATTACGCGGTCATGGACCGCTTTTCTGCCAAAGTCTGTGGTCGGTGTCAGCATATAGAACAGAGAAAATACCATCCAGTAGGCAAACTGGGCACCGCCGGAGTGCAGGGCCAGAGCCAGACATGGGGTGAGGGTAATGACTTCTCTCAGAGCGAAACGGAATTTAAAGTCTCTGATATTCAGTTTATCGTTTCTGAGCATCAGCATCCAGTAGTCTTTCTGCAGATTCTGTTCTGCAAGCAGTTCGTGATAATATGTCAGCAGATTTTCTGCTTTCTGCAAATTGCCTTTTTCACGGTAGTTTCTGGTAAGATAATTAAATACCTGGAAAAAGGCGACAAAGCGGCAGTAATAATTGACCTTTCCTTTTCGAAAAAAGGTGCTGCGATTGTAACTGTAGATTTCTTCCGAACAGACTTTGTTGATATCGTTGATCTGCAGATGAAGGTCATGAATCAGCTCATCGTCCTGATTTTTGCAGGCTTCCAGAATCTGTCCGGCCAATGGAAATCCTTTCCGGATTTCGTCTGCGATCGGGTCTTTCTGGTAATATTTCAGTCCGGTGAGTAATACAAACAGCAGGATGATGCCAAAGGAAACGGTCAGGGCTTCCAGACGGGTCAGAAGCTGTGGAAGCGTATGTAGTGATGCGGTCTGAAAGAAAATCAGTGCCATGCCCATCGGGAGATAATTATCAGGATGATATTCATCGGTAAAAACATAGATCAGAAAAAATAACATTCCTGCATTTATGGCAAGACAGAGCGGGAGATTGATGACAGCCACAAAAGAAGCGACTGCAATCAGACAGTAGATCAGCCATTGCCGGATCATGCAGGAAAAATGATTTTTCATATTGATAAAGTGCAGATAGGATACCGACACAAAGGGCGCGATCATACTGTTTTCCAGACCAAAGCATAAAAAGGTGATGATCAGGATCAACGTCGCGACAATTGTCGGTGATACAAACGTTTTCCAGTTCATGGGAAAATATTTTTTTAATACATTCATATGGATACCTCTAATAACATAAAAGCAACTGCCTGTTGCAGTAATACAAACAGGCAGTTGCTGATGTTTTGTTTTAAAAAATTTTGAAGAAAAATCTTCTGTTTTAATATGAAGTATGAAACAATTAGCTTAAAGCAGCTGTGATGATAGCCATGGAGTATACTTCCAGTGCGTTGCATCCTCTGGACAGATCGTTGATCGGTGCATTCAGACCAAGAAGGACCGGACCGTAAGCATCGAATCCGCCAAGACGCTGAGCAATTTTGTAACCGATGTTACCGGCATTGATGTCCGGGAAGATAAATGTATTAGCATGTCCTGCAACTTTTGAATCTGGGCATTTTGTCTGTGCAACACGCGGAGATACAGCAGCATCGAACTGAAGCTCACCATCGATAGCCAGATCCGGATTAGCAGCTTTTGTTTTTGCACAAGCGTTACGCATTTTGTCAACATCCTCACCTTTACCGGATCCGAGTGTTGAGTAGCTTAAGAATGCAACTTTCGGATCAATACCGAAAATCTTAGCACAATCAGCTGTCTCAAGAGCGATCTCTACCAGATCATCTTCCGTCGGTTTGATATTGATCGCACAGTCACCCATTGCCAGTACTTCGTTGTCACCTGTAGCAGCCGGACGAACGAGGATGAAGCAGGATGATACGATCTTGTTACCCGGTTTTGTTTTAATCAGCTGAAGAGCCGGACGAACGGTGTCAGCTGTAGAATAAGTAGCACCACCAAGTAAGCAGTCAGCAACGCCCATTTTTACGAGCATTGTACCGAAGTAGTTACCATGAGATAATGCTTCGCGGCACTGCTCCTCTGTCATTTTACCTTTACGAAGTTCAACCATCTGTGCAACCATCTCATCCATGCGGTCATAGTTTTTCGGATCGATGATTTCTGCACCGTTGATATTGTAGCCTGCTTCTTCAGCAGCAGCTCTGACTGCTTCTTCATTACCAATTAAGATTGGTTTTAAGAACGTACCTGCAAGCAGACGGGAAGAAGCTTCCAGAATACGTGCGTCAGTTCCCTCGGTAAAAACGATTGTACGAGGATTCTCTTTTAATTTCTGTATTAATTTTTTGAACATTGGTTTTGTTTACCTCCATTAATAATTTGATATACTCGTCAGTTCTATTGTAAACGTTTTGCCCTAAAATGCAAGGAAAATGCTTATTGTTTTGTATAAAAAAACGATAAAATCTTTTCAGTTCTACCAGCAAAGTAAATGTAGTAAAAAAAGGCTGTTTTTATGCTGAAAAAGATACATCGCATTTTTATCAGATTAGCATTCAAAAAGCATCTGATGTATTTTTTCACCGGGTGCAAGCGTCAGAATATTGGAATCTTGTGTCCCTGTAATCAGATGTTCCAGTGTTGTGATATTTCCGGGAACGGTTTTCCGGTCAAAGCCAAGAAATGTGGCAACCGTATCTGCATACTGTTCCACGGGGGGCAGGTCATAGCATCCTGTATCAAGGACTGTAAGAGTATGATAGCCGTTGTAGAGAGTCTGCAGGATAAAATTACGGGTCTCTTCATCATATGTCTCAGAGAGCATTTTATATTGTTGTAAAATTCCTTCGTGATCCAGAGTCCAGCCCCGGGTCAGATAGAGGGCATCTTTCTGTGTTTGTTTTCTTTCTGTCCTTGGCTGACGGCAGGCAAGCATATTGATACAATCGTCAAATTTTGGCAGACGCAGCATTGTGTTCGGACTGACAAGCCCTGCAGTACCGTTGCCGCACAGACCAAAGGTAAGCAGAATCTCATCCTGGTTTTGCAGCTGGTTAATATGTTCCTGCAGCAGCTGGTTCAGATTTTCCGGTCTGTTGTGAAGGCCACGGTCAATCCATATGACTGGAAGCGTAAGGTGTGTTTTTTCTAAAATGTGGTTTACTTCGTCTTCCAGCATGGCGCAGGAGATGAGTGTGCGTTTTTGGTTTTTCATAAGAAGAACGGCTCCTTTGGTTAGCGTTAATGATGGTATCGTATCATAAAAAACACATAAAATGAATATTTTTTATCAGAAAAAGCTTGCATTTTATTTTTATATCCGTTATAATAGCACTTGCGTTAAAGACGTATGCGCCTTTAGCTCAGTTGGTAGAGCAGTAGACTCTTAATCTATTTGTCCAGGG